>Ga0082212_10006580_pt1 | contig 15571 bp, 14 predicted proteins | sample TergutNt197P3_FD_71548 | JGI IMG/M metagenome (GOLD analysis project Ga0082212, IMG submission 71548) | Neocapritermes taracua P3 segment gut microbial communities from Petit-Saut dam, French Guiana - Nt197 P3 | ecosystem: Host-associated > Arthropoda: Insects > Digestive system > Gut ...
CAACTCCTCGGTGGTCGCTTCCATTGCCACGGCCGCGGAGGAACAGAGCTCCACCTCGGAAGAGATCAACCACGCCATTGAGGAAATCAACACTATTGTCAAGGATACCGCCAGTGGCATGGTGCAGGCCTCTGCCGCCGTGCAGGAACTGTCCAAGATGGCGCAGGAGTTGAATAGGGTGATGGAAGGGTTAAAGTGAAGGCGTAAGGACTGGTTTAGGGACTGAAACTGGTCGACCCCTCCCCGCCGGAAGTGCTTCCGGCGGGGAGGGGTCAGCGACCTGATTTTCACCTGCCCGTATATTCGGCCACGGGCGGCGCATCATGGTGCGATGCGCGCGGCCGTCTGCCCACGATTTCCGTGCCGATACCCGCATTGGTAAACAATTCCAGCAAAATGCAGTTTTCTACCCTGCCGTCGATGATCATGGCTTTTTCCACGCCTTCCTGCAGAGCCTCGAGACAGCATTTGACCTTGGGGATCATGCCTCCTTGCAAAGTACCGTCGGCAAACAGCTCCCAGGTTTCGTCCATGGACAGAGACTCGATAAGCGTGCCCTGTTTATCCAGAATACCGGCCACGTCCGTGAGCAGCAGCAGGCGCTTGGCCTTCAAAGCGGCGGCCACGGCCCCGGCCACGGAGTCCGCGTTGATGTTATAGGTTCCGTTTTCTTCATCAACGCCGGTAGGAGCGATAACCGGAATATAGTCTTCCCGGCTGATCAGATTGAGCAGGCCGGTATCAACGCCCATAACTTCGCCGACCCGGCCAAGGTCAATAATTTCAGCCGGGCGGTTTTCCCCCGCCGCGACCACCATTTCCATCTTGCGCGCCCGAATGAGTTGTCCATCCTTGCCTGAAAGGCCCACGGCCTTGGCTCCGGCCAGGTTGAGCTGGCTGACGATTTCCTTGTTCACCTTGCCCACCAGAACCATTTCCACCACGTCCATGGTGGCGTCGTCAGTGACTCGCAACCCCTCCCGGAAGGAAGACTCAATGTTAAGCTGCTTCAACATGTTGCCTATCTGGGGCCCGCCGCCATGCACAATGACGGGCCGGACGCCCACATACTTGAGCAAGGCTACGTTTAAGGCGAAGGAACGCTTGAGCGCCTCATCCTTCATGGCATGGCCGCCGTATTTGATGACCACAACCTCACCCCGGAACTGGCGGATATAAGGCAAGCTTTCAATAAGCATACGGGCATTGCCCACGTTATGTTCCAAACAGTGTTTTTTCATGTTCCTCTCCTCTCATGGCGGAGTAAAAATCTGGCGGCCCGCAACAAACGTTACCCTGTATAAAGGAGCCTGCTCCTGTTGGCAATGCGTCATCCTTTGCGTGAATAAAATTTGCTACAAGCAAGTAAGGATATGATTTTTTAGGTTTAGTGTCAAAAACGCAAACCCCTCTTGACTTTTCCCTTTTTTGATAATAAATCTTAATAAGGAACCTTTTGGAGCATACTATGTCCCAGACCAGAATGACCCGACAACGGGCGCTCATCCTTGAAGCTTTGCGTAGCGTGACATCCCATCCCACAGCGGATGAAATTTACGGTATGGTGCGGGCGAAAATGCCCCGCATCAGCTTGGGCACCGTGTACCGTAATCTTGATTTGTTGACCAACTCCGGGGAAATTCTGTGCCTTGACCGCGCGGGCGCACAAAAACATTTTGACGGCAACCCCAGTCCTCACTGCCATGTGCGCTGTAAACACTGCGGCCGCATCGGCGACGTATATTCCGCTCCTGATCTTCCTTCATTCAACAATGTCCGGGCCGCGGGTTTCACCATAGAGTGCCTGGAACTGGAATTCACGGGCGTGTGTGACGCCTGCCGAACCGCTGCCAACTGAACTACTGCCCTCACTTGCGGTCTTTTTCCCCAGCCTGGTTTACCCGGAGCATTTCCTGCATTATGTATATAGAAAAATATATAATGGAGGAAATGCCATGTTTATCTGGGGCATTCTCTTTTTACTCATAGCGCTCATCGCCGCGACCTTGGGCTTTGGCACGCTCAGCGGAACAGCGGCTTTAATGGCAAAAATCGTATTTATCCTGGCTGTGGGGCTTTTTATACTGAACCTCATACGCACCCGTATAAGCCGCCGGTAGCGCCGGGAGTCTTACGAGCCGGGACCGCTGTTGCGATCCCGGCTTTTTTGCCTTGTTTTTTTCCTGCAAATTTGCTCCACTGCACCGGCAACGTCTATTTCCACCGAGGTTAAGCATGGGCTTCTTTACTTCCATTCGCAATCTGTTCCGTGGCGACGCGCAGCCTGATACCGCCGCGCAAGAGACCGGTGCGGGCAGCGCGCCTTTGGCGGCAGCCTCCTCTTGCGTCCAGGCGGAACTGAGTTCCGAGCAGGAAGCCCTGACCGTGGCTTTGCGTCAGGCCGAGCCCCGGCTTTCCGCCTGGCTGGCCGTGGTGCTTGAGGGCGTGGAAAAAGCCGACGATCGTTTATGGGCCCGCATCGTGTTTCTGCTGCGTTCCCTTGAAGCGCCCCCTGCTGAGGTGGATGCTTTTATCGCCAAGTTCCGGCTTTGGCTGGACGATATGGAATACGAACGCCTGGAGGACTTCAAGTCCGAATTGCAGTACCGCTTGGCGCTGGCCCTGGACTTGGAAGACGAAGAGGACGAACGCAGCCGCCTCATGCTCAAGCTGTCGGAAGGCCTGGCCAAAACCCGCGAGCAGATTTCCCGGAGTTTGAACGTGCTGTTCGCCAGCGGACGGGCCATTGACGAATCTTTCTGGGAAGAGCTTGAGGAAATTCTGATCATGGCCGACGTGGGCTTTGAAACAGCCCATGCCTTGACCGAACGCCTGCGCCGCCGGGCCGGAACTGAAGGCATTCACGACGCCGGTGAACTGCGCGAAGCCATGCGCCTTGAGCTTTTGGATGTCTTCAAGCCGGTACGCCGCATCAGTGTGGTCAACCCGCCCGAAGTGGTGCTCATGATCGGCGTGAACGGCGTGGGCAAAACCACCACCATCGCCAAACTGTGCCACCGGGCCGTGCTACAGGGCAAGAAAGTGCTTCTCGTGGCCGGTGATACCTTCCGGGCGGCAGCCATCGAACAGTTGGAGATTTGGGCCAAGCGCGCGGGCGCGGGTTTTTACGCCAAGGGACACGGGGCCGACCCCGCGGCCGTTGCCTACGAGGCCATCGACCAGGCTGTGACTCAGGGCTATGATATGGTCTTTGTGGACACGGCAGGCCGTCTGCACACCAAGGTCAATTTGATGGAAGAACTACAGAAGGTCGCCCGGGTGCTGGGCAAACGCCATCCCGGAGCGCCGCACCGCACCATTCTGGTGCTGGATGCCACCACCGGCCAGAACGCCCTTTCCCAGGTCAAGCTGTTCAATGAAGCCTGCGGCATTGACGAACTGGTGCTGACCAAGCTTGACGGCACGGCCAAAGGCGGTATTGCCGTGGCCGTGGCCATGCAGTACGGCATTCCCATCTCCTTTATCGGCCTGGGCGAAAAAATGGACGACCTGCGTCCCTTTGATCCGCAGAGTTACGTCTCCGCTTTGCTCGGCCTGGAGCAGGCATAGGGGCTCTTTTAGGGCTTGTCCATAAATAAATGGAACGCGCGGCGAAGACAAGGGAGTGACAATTCCGCAGGATAGCGGAATTGGACGGGGGAGCGGATGCGACCCCGCCCGAAGGGCGAGCCACAGGAGGTGGCGAGTCAGCTCTTATGGTACTCGACCGGAGCAAAAAACGCTTTTGACGATGTATGCGCCCGCGAAACGCTTAGTTATGGATAAGCCCTTACTTTTGCGCCTCAGTTTCAGCCGCATCCTCAGGCGCGTGCCCGGCTGCCTGGGGATGCGCCCGATTGGCGGAAAGCGCCATGCGGGGCAACACCACAAAGGTATACACCAGGCCCGAAAGAATATAGCCGAACAGAATCAGAGAACCAAACACCTTGGGATCGGCCACCACCAGAGCGAACAGGGCGATAACAAAAACCATGCTTCTGAACGGGTGGGCCTTGAAGGCTCCCAGTTCCTTGAACGAGGCGTAGCGGATGCGGCTGACCATAAGGAAGGCGATGCTGGCCGTGCAAACCAGCGCAATATGCCCGATACCGTTTTGCAGGAACGCCGGCAGGGAGGGATTAATCAGCACGATACAGGCCAGGGTGCAGCCCGCGGCTGGAATCGGCAGCCCGGTAAAAAAACGCTTATTGGCGGTGGAAGCGCTCACATTGAAACGGGCCAGACGCAGAGCGCCGCACACGGTAAACAGGAAGGCCACGGCAACGCCCCACATCTTGAAAGAATACAGGGCATACTGGTGCATCATAAAAGCCGGGGCCACGCCAAAGGCCACCAGATCGGCCAGAGAGTCGTACTGGACGCCGAATTCGCTGGCCGTGTTGGTCAGGCGGGCCACCTTGCCGTCCAGGGCATCCATGAGCGCGGAAAACAATATGGCCAGAGCGCAGAATTCAAAGCTCGCGGCCGTGCCCTTGGCCGCGCTGAGTATACCCCAGAAACCCGCGAACAGGCTGGCCGTGGTAAAGAGATTGGGCAGTATATAAACACTTTTGTGCCTGGGTACAGGACGTTCTTGCATGGTATTCTCCCATCCCTGACCGATGCGGGCCGGGCTACTCCACTCTATCTATTGCTGAAGCCAGAATTGTCTGCCCGGCCAGTACCTTCTGGCCCACGCGCACCCGCGGCTCATACCCGTCGGGCAAGTACAGATCGACGCGGGAGCCGAACTTGATCATGCCGAAGCGCTCACCCCTGGCCAACGCATCTCCGATATCCACGCGGCAGACGATGCGCCGGGCCACAAGACCGGCAATCTGCACCATGCTCCAGAGGCCGCCGTTCGCATCTTCGATCTGGTAGGCGCAACGCTCATTGTCATAAGAGGCCTTATCCAGGGAGGCGTTAAAAAACTTCCCGGCATGGTAGGCGATATCCGTGACCTTGCCTTGGACCGGGCTGCGGTTCACATGCACGTTGAAAACATTCATGAACACGCATACGCACAGCCTGGGTTTGCCGGTAAAAGGATCGGACATGGCCGTGATTTTGATGACCTTCCCGTCCGCCGGGCTGACTGCGATGCCATTGCCCTGCGGGACAACCCGTTCCGGATCCCGAAAAAAATTGCAACTGAAAAGGGTCAGCACAAGAAAGACCAGGGCAAGAACGCCGCTGCCGAGTATGGCGAAAACTAAAGCGGACAGCGCGCACAAAGCAATGCACGGCGCTCCTTCCGGTGTGATGCCTATTGAGGGCTTGCGCATGAAAATACCTTTCTTATACTATGCTATAGTTGTGATTGGCGCGAACAGCTACACTTTTCCAAAGGTGAACGGCTCTGTGGTTTCGCGTTGCAGGCCAGGCGGCTTTCCAGCCCCCGCCTTTTGCTTGTTCTCTATTACCTGATCAAGGCCTAAAGGAAAAGCCCAAAGCATGGACTCCCTTACCCATCTTGTCGCGGGTGCGCTCATGCCCCTGGCCTTCAAGCGAACGCCCAAACGGGCGGCCGTGATTGGCTTTGGCATAGCTGTGGGCGAACTGCCGGACATAGATGCTTTTTTCGGCGCCGGGACCGAGGCGCTGTTGGTGTTCCACAGGGGCGTCACCCATGCCTTGTTCTGGCAGCCCGTGCTGACGCTGCTTGCGGTCATTCCTTTTTACATCTGGCTCCAGTGCCGCAGAGCCGGGACATATCCGCTGCCCGCGCCGGATTGCCGGACCGGCGACCCTTGCCCGGCCTTTTTTGCCGGAGATCAGGGCATGGGCGCTTTCAGTTTCGGCCGAATGTATCTTGTGGCCCTGATCGGGGTGGTCATACACCTGTATTTTGACTGGATGACCACCTTCGGGACTATGATTTTCCTGCCTTTTTCCCCCATGCGCGTAGCCCTGCCCGCCCTTTTTATCGTCGATCCCTTTCTGACCCTGCCGCTGCTGGTTTTGTTCATACTGGCCTTAAAGGCGCCCCCGGACATTATCCCGGCCAAAAAGGGGGATAGTACGGGTTTTGCCTTTGTTTCCGCCAGGTCGCAAAAACTGGCCAGAATCGGACTGGCCTGGATACTGCTCTATCCCCTGCTTTCTCTGGGTGTAAACGCAACGCTGACAGCCCGGCTGACGCCATCTTTTACCGCGCCAGAGGCTCCATCCCGCCTCATTCTGATGACCGAACCCTTTTCTCCCTTTGTCTGGAAGGCCATTGTGGATGACGGTCCGGCGTACCGTATGAGTGTGCTTTTCCCGCTAGACCATCTCGATCCTCCCGGCAGGGAAAAGGAACTGATCTTCAGCAAGCCGGATCCGCAACTGTACGACGCCTTGATGCGACAGAACCCCTTGTTCGGCCAATTTCGGGATTTTTCCCCGCTCATGGTGCAGTTGCAACGCCCGGTGGACCCGATGGTCCAGCTTGACTATAAGGAACCGGTAAGCGAATACGCCTTTGTGGACCTACGCTATATCATATCGCCCGATTCTCCGGCGCGCTGGTTCGGCAGGACAGAGCCCATCTTCATGCTCGAAGCCAGGGTTAATCCCTCGGGTGCGCTTCTGTCCTATAGATTTTTGCAGCGAGGGCATGACGAGCACACGCCCTGGACCACCGTTGAGTGAGTGAATAATCGGGAGCCGCTTGTGACCGCCGGAAGAACACGCCGCCGGGATAGAAAGCGCTGAAGAGACGCGGGGCGGAGCCCCAATCATCAAAACGCCCGGCGCAAAAAAATTCCACTCTCCAGCCCTTCCGTATCCGTATACAACAGGGCCGTGACGCCGTTGCCCACGATATCCGTGAGTTCACCACGCTGGTTTTCAAGGCCGTAGCTGCCCCCGATTAGCACGGGACGCCGCAGACCGGGCAGCATCAGCTCCACGTCCATACCGCGCCGCCAGTTGCCGTGCACTTCCACCTGCCACACCCCAAGCGCCTTTTGGGTGACCACCTTGGCCAACAGGGCGTGTCCGAGTTCAGGCAACCGCCCTTCACGGCTGCGGTTCGGACGCGAAGCCAAACCGCTTGCCTCCAGAAATTCCTCCGTCAGATTCTTTCGCCTGCCGTGCAGAAAAAATCCGCTACCCAGGGGCCGCGTGGCCGCATACAGGAGTTCGGTCAGACACCCTTCGGGCGTCTTTTTTGCTCCCTGGCCCGCGGCATCCAGGGCTGTCCGGTAGGCGTCCACGGTATGCGCCAGATAACCCGAGCTCTTCATGCGCCCTTCCACCTTCAGGGCGTCAATCCTGTTATTGATGAACCAGGACAGCCAAGGAAGCAGACACAAATCCTGGGTGGCCCAAAAGCTGGAGTACCTGTCGTCTTGCTCCACCCGCCACACCGGTTCACCGGGCCGGGTATATTCTTCCACTACCAGCGCATCCGGGAAGCAATCCTCGCCGCTTAGGTATTGTCCCAGAGCTCGGTATTCAAAACGGCAGGGCTGGGTGCAACGTCCCTGATTGCCGGAGCGGGCATTGAGCCAGGCCGAAAGCAGGCACTGGCCCGACACGGCCAGACACATGGCTCCGTGCACGAACACTTCCAATCGCATGTCGGGGCAGGCGCGGCGCACGGCGTAGATGTCCCGCGCGGAAAGTTCGCGGGCCAGATTTACCCGCTCCACACCTTGTCCGGCCCAAAAGGCCACGGCTTCGCTGTTAGTGGTATTGGCCTGGGTGGAAAGGTGCACCGGCACCTGGGGAGCATGGCGGCGAGCCAGGCGCAGGACTCCGGGATCAGCAATAATGAAGCCGTGCACCCCGGCTTCGGCCGCCTCTTCAATAAGCCGGGGCAACAACGGCATATCATCTTGCAGGGGCAGGCTGTTCAGGCAGTAATAGATCTTTGCCCGCTTTTGTTCGGCGGCGATCACGGCCTCCCGCAGTTCCCGACTGCTGAAGCCTTCACAGGCAGCGCGCAGATTGCCGGTTTTGCCGCCCAGATATACGGCGTCCGCTCCATACAACAGGCAGGTGTGCAGCTTCTCCATATTGCCTGCCGGGGCGAGAAGTTCGGGAAGAAAAACATCGTTCATGACTTGGCCTTATCGGCTATTATCTGTAAACTGTAAACATGATTCGCCCCCGCCTCGTCGTGGCCGGAACCCACAGCGGCTCCGGCAAGACAACGGTTTCCCTCGCCCTTATGACCCTGCTTGCCCGCCAGGGCCATGCCGTGTTTCCTTTCAAAGTCGGCCCGGATTACATTGATCCCGCTTTTCATCAGGCCGCCACCGGCCGTTTATCCCGTAACCTGGACGCCTGGCTGTTGCCGGATGCGGTTTTACGCACCCTGTTCCTGCGCCATGCAAGCCCGGATGGTTTTGCCTTGGTCGAGGGGGTCATGGGCCTGTTTGACGGTCTGGACACCAGTGCCCGTTACAGCACGGCCCACGTGGCCGCTCTGCTCGAAGCGCCGATCATCCTGGTAGTCAACGCGGAAGGAAGTTCACTCAGTACGGCCGCGCTTGTTTCCGGCTTTGCCTCGTTCAAGCCCGGAAGCGACCCGGACCTCACGGGTCTGCGTCTGGCCGGGGTCATCCTCAACCGTGTTTCCGGTCCTGCGCATTATGCTTTGCTGCGCCGGGCCGTTGAAGAACACACCGGCATCCCCTGTTTCGGCTATCTGGGTAAAAACAGCGTCCCCATCCTGGCGCACCGTCACCTGGGCCTGCTCCCCGCCGGGGAACAGGCGGATTTGCGGGATACTCTTCATCGTCTGGCCGACCTCGCCCTGGACAACCTGGATATTCCCGGCCTGCTCAGAGTTGCGCTAAACGCCCCGCCGCTGACCGAGCTGCCGGATGTTGTCAGGGGTTTGCCTCTCTCTTCGGAAAAACCTTCCCGCGTCCGCTTGGGCGTAGCCAGGGATGCCGCCTTTTCCTTTTATTACCAAGATAACCTGGATATGCTGCAAGAACTCGGGGCGGAGTTGATTCCGTGCAGCCCTCTTAAGGACGATGTTCTGCCCGAAGATCTGGATGGACTTTACTTGGGCGGTGGTTTTCCGGAAGTTTTCGCTCAGGAACTGGAAGACAACCGTTCCTTCCGCCAAAGCCTGAAAGCGGCTCTGGACCGGGGACTTCCCGCTTTTGCGGAATGCGGAGGGCTCCTGTATCTTTGCGCGGGACTGCATGTCGTGCCGCCCGGAGAAACCGCGCTCCGACGTTTTGCCATGACCGGCTTTTTTTCGCGCGAAGCGGAAATGACCGACCGTCTGCAGCGGCCCTTTGGTTATGTCAGCGCGACCCTGCTGCAAGACTGCGTGCTTGGACGCAAGGGCGACGGATTTCGGGGCCATGAATTTCATTATTCCCGTTTACGTGATGAACCAATCCGGGAACACCCGGTCCAGGTAACGCTTGAGCCTGTTCTGCGTCTGGACAAGCCGGACGGCAGAACATGGTCCGGCGGCCTGTGCAAGAACAATGTTCTGGCCATGTACCCGCATGTGCACTTTCACGGATGCCCGGATGCGGCCTGGAATTTTATCCAGGCCTGCCGGAGCAGGCAAAAAGGTATGACATGACAGCAAAAACATTGATGATCCAGGGGACCGGCTCTTCCGTGGGCAAAAGCCTGCTCGTGGCCGCCCTGTGCCGCATCTTTGCCCGCCGGGGTTTGCGCGTTGCCCCGTTCAAAGCGCAAAACATGTCGCTCAATTCCTTTGCCACTGAGGAGGGCCACGAAATGGGCCGGGCTCAGGTGGTGCAGGCGGAAGCGGCGGGCATAGTTCCCAGCGCGCTCATGAATCCGGTGCTGCTCAAACCATGCGGAGATAGCACCAGTCAGGTAATCGTCAACGGCAGCGTCCGGGCCACGCTGAACGCCAAAGAGTATTACGCCTTTCGGCACACCCTGAAGGCAGAGGTTATGCAGTCCTTCAGGGTTCTCGCGGAGGGCTATGATCTCATTCTTATCGAAGGCGCGGGCAGCCCGGCGGAAATCAACCTGCGGGAAAACGACATCGCCAACATGGGCATGGCCGAAATGGCCGATGCTCCGGTGCTGCTGGTCGGCGATATTGACCGGGGTGGTGTTTTTGCCTCACTGTTCGGCACGGTCAAACTGCTTGAACCTGCCGAGCAGCGCCGCATACGCGGCTTCATTATCAACAAGTTTCGGGGAGACCTGGAGATCCTTGCTCCGGGCCTGCGTGATCTGGAGTACATTCTGGCCCGGCCCGTACTCGGTGTGCTGCCCTGGCTGGATGTCCGCATTGACGAGGAAGACAGTCTGACCGAGCGGCTTACTGGATGCGGGGCCGGGCGCGGTAACGTCCAGGCGGCGGATTTGGATATTGCCGTGATCAGACTGCCCCGGATGTCCAATTTCACGGATTTCGCCGTGCTCGACAGCATGCCGGATGTCTGCCTGCGCTATGTGGATACGGCCCGCGCCCTGGGCAGTCCGGACCTGCTGATCATTCCGGGCAGCAAGAACACTCTGCAAGACATGCTGTATCTGCGGGAAAGCGGCTTTGCGCAGCATATCCTGGCTCTGCACCGGGACAGAACTCCGATTATCGGCATCTGTGGCGGATTCCAGATACTGGGTCGGACCATCCGGGACCCCCAGGGCATGGAAAGCAACCTTGGCAGTATACAGGGTCTGGGTCTACTGAAAATGGATACCGTTTTTGCCCCGTGCAAGCGGACCACCCAGACTCGCGCCGCCGTTGCTCCGGAAGCGGAGGGCACAACCCTGTTGCGCGGTACGGCAGGCATGTCCTTGGCCGGATATGAAATCCACATGGGACAGAGCGCCATCCTGCCCGGCAGCAATGCCCTGCCGTTGTCCCGCAGGGAAGACGGTTCTCCCGAAGGTCTGATCGGTCCATGCGGCAAAGCCTTTGGCACATATCTACATGGTATCTTTGATAATATGTCCTTTACCCGCACGCTTCTGGACAACCTGCGCATAGCCAAAGGCCTTGCTCCGCTGCCGTCCCCGCCTGGAGAGCAGGGCGATCGCGTTTTCACCGATTTCAAGCAGTCCCAATATGATCTTCTTGCGGACCAGGTTGAGGCTTGCCTGGATATGGAAGGAGTGGAGCGAATCATCACTACCTGGCCGGGCGGTGAGTAGTGCCCAAGTATTGACATTCCCCTGCACCTTCCCTATCTCACTCTACATACGCGCCCTGTTCGCCAGCGCGCTTTCCTTCATCCTTAATATGCCGCTTGGACAAAGGATTCCCATGTCCGTTACCCGCAACACCAAAAACGTGCCTTACTATCTGTTGGGCTCCGGAGCCTTTGAGCAACTGGGCAGTCTGGTGCAGGCCCGCCGTTCTCCTGCTCAGGGGCCGGTTCTGTTTTTTATTGACCATTATTTCCACAATAAAGAACTGAACGAAAAGCTACCGGCAATGCAACAGGACAGTATCGTTTTTGTGGATACCACCCAGGAACCCACTGTTGAATATGTTGATATACTTGCGGAAAACGCCAAAGCCGCTTTTACGGGCCGCCTGCCCTGCTGCGTTGTCGGCATTGGTGGGGGCGCCACTCTGGATATCGCCAAGGCTGTGGCTAACCTGCTGACCAATCCGGGCAAGGCCGAGGAATACCAGGGCTGGGATCTGGTTAAAAATCCGGCCGTGTACAAGATCGGGGTGCCCACCTTATACGGTACCGGGGCCGAGTGCTCTCGCACCTGTGTTTTGACCAACCAGCGCCGTAAGCTCAAGTTGGGCATGAACAGCGATTTCACCGTGTATGATCAACTGCTGCTTGATCCTTCGCTATCCCGCACCGTGCCGAGAGAACAGTTCTTTTTCACCGGCATGGACACCTATATGCACTGCTTTGAATCAGTAAGGGGAAGTTATCGCAACGTTATCGTTGATCAGCTTTCCCAAAGTGCCGTGACCTTGTGCAGAGAGATCTTCCTCGGTCCTGACGACATGATGAGCGAAGCCAACCTGGAGCGCATGGCCGTGGCCTCGTACCTCGGCGGTATGGCCGCGGGCAATGTGGGCGCGGTGCACCCCATCTCGGCCGGGCTTTCCATTGTGCTGCACCTGCCGCACGGCAAGGCCAACTGCTATGCTCTGACCGTACTCAAAGACGTCTACCCGGCTGAATACGAAGAGTTCATGGAAATGCTGTCCCGGAACGCGATCAGCCTGCCCAAGGGCATCTGCGCCAATCTCACGGATGAACAGTATGACGCCCTCTATGCCGGAACCATTGTGCACGAAAAACCGCTCATCAATGCGCTCGGCCAGGACTTCCGGGATATTCTGAGCAAAGAGCGGCTTATTGCCATGTTCAAATCCATGTAGGGAATAAAAAGCTATGCAAGTCAATTTCAGCGGACGCGCCCTGAACTATACGGAAGACGAGATCGCTGCGGTGGTCGAGGCCATGCAAACGGCGGATCCCCTGACCCAGGGGCGCTTTCAAACAGCGTTTCAGGAAGCTTTTTGCGCCTTCAACGGCGCTCCCCATGCCTTTGCCATGATGAACGGTACGGCTGCCCTGGAAATAGCGGCCCAACTGTGCCTGCTCAAGGAAGGCGACGAGGTGATCATTCCCTCGCATACCTTCACTTCCTCCGCCTATCCTTTTGCCCGGCATGGCGCCAAGCTGGTCTGGGCCGATATTGATCCGGTTACTCGCGTGGTTACGGCCGAGACCATTGCCCCGCTGATCACGCCGCAGACGAAATTGATCATTGTGGTGCATTTGTACGGTTATGTGGCCGATATGCCCGCGATTATGGCGCTGGCGCGTAAACACGGCATCCTGGTGCTGGAGGACGCCTGTCAGGCTATTGGCGCTAACATCGACGGCATCAAGGCCGGAAACTTCAGCGATTTTGGCGTGTTTTCCTTTCATTCCCATAAGAATCTGACCACGCTCGGCGAAGGCGGCATGCTCACGGTCAAAGATGCCCGTTACGCGGATATCATTCCCATGCTGCGCCATAACGGCCACAAGCCTTTTCCCGCAGGCCCGGACAACAGGCGCGACTACTGGATTCCGGCCATGGGCGACCTGGACTTTCCCGAACTGGACGGCATCCGTCTGTGGCCGAACAACTACTGCATCGGCGAAGTGGAGTGCGCCCTGGGCCTGAAACAGTTGGGGCGAGTGCCGGAAATCAACGCCCAAAAACGAGCCGGAGCCCTGGCTTTTATTGATGCTCTGCGGGACTACCCGGAACTGGAGTTTCACCGCGTGAATTCCGGGCGCCACAACTACCATCTGCTGGTTGCGCGCATGCGGGATACGGCGGAACGACGCGATGATTTTATCCGCCGCATGTTTTATGAACACGGCGTCAAATGCGTGGTCCAGTATTACCCGCTGAACCGCTATCCCTTCTATCAAAAGCTCGGCCTCGGCCAAGCCGACTGCCCCAACGCGGACGCCTTTTTCGATCACATGATTTCCTTCCCCTTCCAGCACAGCCTCACGGACGCGGAGTTCGAATACATGCTCTCTGCCGCGAAAACCGTCCTGGATATCCAGCGTTCCGGCAAATAGCATGCTTCCGTCAGAGCCGTCTCTCGCTTCGGGCAAGCATATTGTCTTTGTGGCCGCGGGCTATCCCGCCATCGGAATGGGCCATGTGTACCGCACCCTGATGCTGGCCCGGGAACTACACGACTTCCGGGTCAGTTTTCTTTTGACCAGGGAAAGCGAATCCTTTGCCTTTGATTTTGTTGCTCCGCACTATCCGGTGTCCACGCAGAGCGGTCATGCCTGCCTGGCCTCGGAGGTTCTGTCCCTTAAGCCGGATCTGGTGATTAACGACATCTTGGCCACTGATGCGTCCTATATTGGCGCGCTTAAAGCTACGGGACTGCCTGTGGTCAATTTTGAAGACGACGGTCCGGGCGCGGACCTGGCGGATCTGGTGGTCAATGCCCTGTACGAGAGCAAATCGGATACCAATCCCCATCGCCTCTATGGGCACAGATATTTTTGCCTGCGGGACGAGTTTCTCAAGGCCGAACCCAATGTATTTCGCTCCCGGATCAAACGAGTGCTGGTTACTTTCGGCGGTACTGACGCCTCGGACTTTACCAGTAAAACCCTGGACAGCATCTTTGATCTGTGCCGGGACCGGGCCATTGCCGTCAGCGTGGTGGCAGGGCCGGGATATGCCCACAGGGAGGCGCTGGAATCACGCATCAACGAACTTGACCCTGGCGCGGCGCTGATTACCTTTACTCATGCCACCAACGTCATGTCCCGGGAAATGGAGCAGGCGGACATCGCTCTGTGTTCAGCGGGGAGAACGGTTTACGAACTCGCTCACATGCGCATCCCGGCCATCGTGCTTGCGCACCACGAGCGCGAAGACATGCACACTTTTGCCAGACCGCGTAACGGTTTTGTCTATCTCGGCGTTATGCGGGATTTTCGTCCGGAAAGAGTTGTCCGGGCCTTTTCCCGCCTGCTTGATCCCGGATCCCGCCATCCGTTGTACGATCGGCTGTGCCGCTTCGACTTCAGGCCCAACAAGGCCAGAGTCATCGCCAGAATTCAGTCTCTTCTGCCCAAGACCTAGGCCCTGCTCCCGGCCCACTGGCTATGCGGCAGGCAAAGCCGCACAGCCGTTTCTTTTCACTGATTGTATATTGGTATCATCTCGGATTGGCAAGAGGAGGAAGCGGGCGTTCCCCCAGGACTTGGCTCGGAGCCGCGTCCCGTTCTGTAGGGCTGAAGCGGATCAAACGCTGAGACCCATGAGGGGCCTCTTCATAGACTTCGGATACCTGCTCCTGCGGGGTATGGTTGGTATTGACATACGGCTCGGCCTGCTGGCGAGGCTCCGTCTTTGAATCGACCTGGTCATTGGCTCCAGCCATAGCGGCTGCCACGACCAACAGGGCCAGAGCAAGAGCATATGCGGCAGCATACTTGCCTGCCGTCTTCAGCATAGTCTTTTTGCATACAAACATAATCAACTCCTCGTGCAAAGGACTTCTCCCCCATCGAAAAGGACAAGGGCGGAAGTGCGTATTATACTTTGGCATAAATACCACTTCTATAATGAATGTATTGGATTTTAAAAATTAGTCAACACGCGCCCCTCTGTTTTACCCCCTAAACGGACCAGCGCCCCCAGTCATCTCTGACCAGGAGCGCCGGTGTTTGTTTTATACTGTTGGCTCCGGCCTACGTTCCCACATATAGATATGCAGTATCATCGGCGATGGGGCGCTTAACTTCCAGGTTCGGAATGGGGACTGGGTGTACCCGCCTCTCCGTGGGAGCCAACAAGTTTGGTGGTGCCACAGTTTGGGGTGATACTTCGTCAGGCTTTGTTTTTGCTCCGGTCATGGACTTAAGAGTCCACTCCCTATGCAAAAAACTTTGCCTTCCTCGTCTGACCCCAAACCGGGGCACCACCAAACTGTGTTCATGAACCTGATTTGGACGAGGAGTTTTCCTCGGCCGTAGAGGCCCATGAACAATTGAGGGAAGGAAAGGTGGGTGTTTGATTCAAGAATTCGTCCTATTAGTACCGGTAAGCTGAGCATGTTACCATGCTTACACATCCGGCCTATCGACCTTGTGGTCTACAAGGGGACTTT
>Ga0082212_10006581_pt1 | contig 15569 bp, 15 predicted proteins | sample TergutNt197P3_FD_71548 | JGI IMG/M metagenome (GOLD analysis project Ga0082212, IMG submission 71548) | Neocapritermes taracua P3 segment gut microbial communities from Petit-Saut dam, French Guiana - Nt197 P3 | ecosystem: Host-associated > Arthropoda: Insects > Digestive system > Gut ...
ATGTAAAAGGAAGACTCAACATGAAAATCAATAAGGTCATGAGTGCCAGCCAGGCGCTCTCTGTTATCAAAGATGGGGATTCAGTGATGGTTGGCGGGTTTGGCTTTCGCGGCAGTCCGTTGGAGCTGATCGACGCCCTGGCGGCCACAAACAAAAAGGATCTGACTATTATCAGTAACGATCTTGGGAACAGCGGTGAAGGTCTGGGAAGTATCTTGCTTAATAAGCAGATCAAGCGTCTGGTCGGTACATATTTTAATTGGAATCATGATGTAGCGGATGCCAGGAACAGGGGGGAAATAGTTGTCACCTTGTTCCCGCAGGGTTCTTTTGCGGAATCAATCAGAGCAGGCGGAATGGGAATTCCGGCATATTACGCTCTCGCTTCCGAGGGTACGGAAATCGGTGCAGGTAAAGAGGTCAGGATGTTTGACGGCAGAAACTACGTTTTAGAATACGCTCTGACTGCTGATGTTGCGTTAGTCAGGGCATATAAGAGCGATACGCTCGGGAATTTGGTCTATTATAAAACTTCCAGGAATTTTAATCCCGTCATGGCGACTGCGGCCAAGTATACGATTGCCGAAGTTGAACAAATTGTTGAAGCCGGCGAATTAACTCCGGAAGAGGTCGTAACCCCACATATTTACATTGACGCCATTGTTAAAGGGGGAAAATATCAGTGGGATTAGAGGAAAAAGACGCTGTTATAGCTGAACAGGCGGCACGTATTGCAGAGCTTGAAGCACAACTTGTTAAACAACAATAATGAGTGACGACACAGGCGCGACGGGACAACACCCGTCGCGCCGTTTATATCTACAGCGATGTATCCCGAGTCCATTTCGGCTCTCGCTCTGGCGCGTCCACGCTCATGATGTTTTCAGCACCGCGCCGTAACACTTCGACACTTTTCACATCGTCTTTCAGCTTGTAGTATTCCTCGCAGAGCGCGTACCGCTCGGCGGTCAGCGCGGCAAGCTCCGCCCGCCATTCCTTTTCGGGTATGGCGGTGCGCCCATTTAGATGGTCTTTGAGATACTGATATGCCGTCCTGTACTGCTCGATTTCCGTTTCGTGCTTACTGTAATAAGCGGCTTGCTTCTTTGGATCAAGCGATTTGTACTTCTTATGAACCGCCAAATGCTGATTGTAAGCATCGACGTAAGCCAGATGCTCGGTCAGCTTGTCCTTTCGGCGGTCGAGGGCTTTTATCCTATTGGCGACCTCATACTGGCGTGAGTGCATATGCTCCACTTTTGCGGAAAGCTGCTCAACGTCGTAAATACCGTTGGATGATAGGAATATGAGAACCTTCGCCTGCGCCTTGATGTTCTGTATCCTTTTCCATTGCGTTTCCAATCTTTTTCCACCCGCCGAGTTTTGCATCATATCAATAAGCGTTGGCGTAGTTCCAAGCGGCGCATTGTACAGCCAGTCTTTGACTTTGACGATTCGTGCGCGTAGCTGGCGCAGCTCACGGTTTGTCACTTCGACACTGCGGTTCATATCGCCGCGCCGGGTGCGGATGCCGTGCTGTTCCATACGGAACGCGGCGACGCCCAAATGCACGGTCGGTAACTGCACCACGCCCTGGCGCTCGTAGCTCTTGTGGTCAATCGTCACAGTGTGGTTATGCTGTTTCAGGGCAGCGTTGGCGGCATCCTCCCAAGCCGCCCGCCATTCCTCCGCTTTGCTCTGGTCGTGCCAGTCGGTAGTCGCTATGGATTTACACTTATACTGACGCTTCTTCGGGTCGTAGATTTTATCGCCGTTTTTATCAAGAATGTACTCCTTCTTCTGCTTGTCGCCCCATGTGCCGTCACCGCTAATCGGGCGCATGGTGAGCATTATGTGGGCGTGGGGGTTTCCGTCTCCCTTGTCGTGAATGCAGACGTCAGCGCACATACCATGTTCGACAAAATGCTTTTTGACATAATCGTGGACGAGCGTGATGCTTTGCTCCCTCGTCAGCTCGATGGGCAGGGCAAGTTCGATTTCACGCGCAAGCTGGCTGTTCTTCGCCTTTTCAACCCGCTCGACCGTGTTCCATAACACGGAGCGGTCTATATATTCTCGGGGTGCGTGTTCGGGAAGAAAAATCTTGGTGTGAACAACGCCGCCCTTGCGGGTATAGTCGTGGATGACGCCGTCACGCTCGCTTGTGGGGGTTTCCCCCGCCCGGTACGCCGCCGCAGCGACAGCGGATCTTCCGCCTTTGCCACGGCTGATGATTTGTATGCTCAGATGGAATATTGCCATCGGTGTTCTCCTTTCCGAATGAGCCTAAAACACAGCGGAGGGCGGTATCTCTGCCATGAGATACTGCCCTCCGTTGTGTTACGCGGGGGTTCAGGGGGCGGCGCAAAGCCCCCTGATTTCGTGCCGATAGGCACGAAACGCCCCCGGCAGGGCGCACAGTACCACATTCATGTGGTACATAAGTGCGCCAAATTCGACTACTCGAATTTGGCGCAATATCCTAATAGAAGTAAAAACCGAGTAGTCAGCGCAAAGCCGTCTGGTTAGCGGCATCGCGTAAAACTACTCGGTTTTTGCTTAAGCGATATGATACCCTCCACATAACGGCGTAAGCCGAAAATAAGATGTGGAGGTCATGCAAATGCCAAAAGGAAAGAAAACAGTGGGGGCAATACTGCCCCCCGGATTGGAGCAGTTGCTCACTGATTACGCCGATCATTGTCGGCAAAACGGATTACGGGAACGGTCTATCGAACTATGTTTGAAGATTGACCATTGGTTTCTGGAGAATCTTGCAGCGGTCGGGTGCGATAACGCAGGACAAATAGGCGCTAAGAATGTCGCGGCGGCTTGTCTGGCTCTTAGCAGCAATTACTATCTCTCAACCGTCAAGACATTCATGAAGGCGCTGGCTGCAATGGGGAGAACTGACCGCGATTACTCCGGCGTAGTGCCAACCTTCAAGCGCCCACAGAAGATGCCTACAGTTTACTCAGAGAACGAGATCCAGCAGTTTGAAAATCAAGTGCGCGAACATTGCTGCAAGCGCAATTACGCGATCGTCCTGCTTGCGACCAGACTTGGGATCCGCAGCGGTGACATAGCAAGGATGCAGCTCAATGATATTGATTTTGATGCTGGGACGGTCAGTATCACGCAGCAGAAAACAGCGGCGGAAATAGAGTTGCCGTTGGTGCCGGAACTCAAGTCTGCGCTACTTGATTATCTCGACAGCGACCGGCCTGATTGCGGCAGCCCATATGTCTTTGCCCGAGAGAGACCGCCATACGATATCCAGCCGCTGAAAATCTCGTATATCGGCAACATGGTGAGACGCAACCTCGATTGCGCCGGAGTCGTAAAAAACAGACGTCAACGCGGTCCGCACAGCTTTCGGTCCTCACTAGCAAGTTCGATGGTAAATGACGGAATCTCCTATGACGCGGTTCGTAAAGCGTTAGGACACACAGATCCGAATGCTATCAAGAGTTACGCCAGGCTTGATGTTGAAAAGCTGAGGGTATATGCGCTCGAAGTACCAAAAGCTACAGGCGGGTTCGCAAAGTTCCTGTCCGGAAAGGCGGTGCTGTGATGCCTGAGTTCAAGAGCGTATTTGCAGCGGAGCTTGCGGAGTTCCTGTCGCTGAAGCAAAAGACTGTTGTCCCCGGTACCTACAGGCTTTATTGCAATCTCCTGGCCAACTTTGACCAATACCTCGCAGACTGCGAAGTGGCGGCAAAAACGGTAGACGAGCAGTTGGTCGCTGACTGGATCGCGCCATTCTACGAGACGGTTTCAGTGAAAACCGTAAGCAGCAAGGTCAGCCATCTGCGCAAATTCCTTGAGTACCTGCGTTTCTGTGGATACCCAGTCTATGTCCCTGAAGGTTTGCCGAAGTACACCGACAACTATATTGCGTACCTCTTCTCCGATTCGGAGGTTGGCAAAATCTTCAGCGCCGCCGACAAACTTGAATCTTCGGATAACAAACCAACGAGCCGCTATTACAGATACACATTCCCGATGCTGTTGCGGATGCTGTTCGGCTGCGGTCTCAGGCTCGGCGAAACCTTGTCAATGAAGGTCGTGGACATCAGCTTTGACAGCGGCGTGTTGCTTATGAGGAATACAAAGAACAGTAAGCAGCGCATTGTGCCAATGGACGATACCCTGACCGCGATTCTTCAGAAGTATTGCATTGCCATGGGCATCATCGGAGACCCCGACGCATGGCTGTTCCCGACGGACAAGCCGGGGCAGCACTTGAGTCATGCGACCGCAGGCAGCTTGTTTCGAAAGATTCTTGTCGCAACGAAGATTTATGTCGCGCCGGAACCGAAAACCCGCGGCCAATGCCTGCATTGTCTCCGGCATTTGTTCACGGTGAAATCGTTCGCACAGGCAGAGCGCAATGGACGCCCGACCAACGATTCCGTGCCGTACCTTTCAGTATATCTAGGACACTTCGATATGGACGGTACTGAGCGGTATCTGAAGTTTGGCGGCGATATGTTCCCTGAGTACACGGAGCAGTTTGAGACATACGCCTCCGGCGTGTTTTCGGAGGGGCTTTATGAAGAAGAGTAATACAAAGCCTCCGGAGTTCATGGAACTGCTGGAGAAATTCCTGACGGAGTACATGCCTTTCTCGAAAGGCCTGAGCAAGAACACGATCAAGACATACAAGTTTACGTTCAGGCTGCTATTAAATTATTTGCACGAGGAAAAAGGTATAGCCGCTGAAGAAATAATGTTCAGCCATCTTGACTTTGACTCAATCAACGGCTATCTCCTGTGGTTGGAGAATGAACGCAAGTGTTCCGTCGCGACACGCAACATTCGGCTTACCGCACTGTCGGCGTTTGCTAAGTACGCGCAAAACCGAAGCATAGACGCGGCTATGACATTTATGAAGGCCGTTAAGCATGTCCCGGTAAAGACGGCGGCGGAAACGCCACGCACTACGTTTTCGCTTGATGAACTCAAAGCCCTGTTCAGGCTCCCAGATACAAGAAGAGAAACAGGGCTGCGCGACAAAGTTATGCTGAATCTGATGTATGCAAGCGGAGCGAGAGCACAGGAAATCTGCGACCTGACCGTGCGAAACATACAATTTCAGGACGATGTTACGAAACTCACAATTACCGGGAAAGGCGAAAAAACTCGTCGCGTCAACATTGCAAAACCCGCCGCCGACTTGCTTGGGGAATACTTAGATCACCGTGGCATCCGGAAAGATTTAGATCGCCATATTTTCAGCAGCCAGACGCATGAGCATATGACCATTTCCTGTATCGAGACAATCTTCAAGAAATATGTGAAGCTCGGCAAAGAGCAGGATCCAACAATGTTCAGGGAGAAACACTATTCTCCGCATACCATGAGGCATACGACCGCCACTTCGATGCTAGAAGCGGGAGTGCCGATTATGGCCATCAAAAACTTCCTCGGCCACGTTTCTGTCACCACGACTGAGCGATATGCTGCGCTCACTCAGGCAACGGTCAACAGGCATATCCTTGAATGGAACGCCAAATGGTTCCCGCAGCCGCAAGCTGAACCTGAACCGAAAACGCCGACAAGCAAGCTTCCTTCATTTCTGTCGTAGAAAGCTGCTCGCGCGCCATAGCGACAACTGAAAGTAAAAGTAAAAACCGAGTAGTTTTACGCTATGCCGCTGACCACAGGGCTTTGCGCTGACTACTCGGTTTTTACTTCTATTAGGATAATGCGCCAAATTCGACTACTCGAATTTGGCGCACTTATACGTTCTGTCGAACGTGTGCGCCCTGCCGGGGGCATTTTTACCCTATCGGGCAAAAAGAAACCGCAGGGGCAACTGCGTTTCCCCCGTACCCCCTTAGCATACAAGGCGGCAAGCCATATCCCTGTGAGCGGGATACAGCTTGCCGCCTTGCCATTGACAACGACAACGACCATTGAAAGGAGGATTGCCGATGGCGGATTACCGACTGAGCATCACGATACTCAGCAGGGGCGGCGGTGCATCCTCTGTCGCCAAAGCCGCGTACCGCGCTGCCGAATGTATCACAAGCGAGCATGACGGGCAGACCCATGACTACACCCGCAAGGGCGGCGTAGTCCATACGGAAATCATGCTGCCCGACCATGCGCCGAGAGAATACGCCGACCGAGCCGCACTGTGGAACGCGGTCGAAAAATCCGAACGTTACAAAACCGCGCAACTGGCGAGGGAGATTCAAATATCACTTCCGAGGGAACTCACGCAGGAGCAGAACATAGACCTCGCCCACGCTTTTGTGCAAGAGGTTTTCGTCAACGCCGGGATGTGCGCCGACCTCTGCGTCCACGACAACGGCGACGGAAATCCCCATTCCCACATCATGCTCACCATGCGCCCGATTGAACAGGACGGGGCATGGGGCGCGAAGTCGCGGACCGTGGGCGGAAGAAAGATAAATACCGTTGACTGGAATGACCGCGACAAAGCCGAGGAATGGCGCAAGGCGTGGGAGGATTTTCAGAACGCCGCTTTGGGAAAACACGGTTTCGATGTGCGGGTAGACCACCGCAGCTACGTTCGCCAGGGCGTGGAGCAGATACCTACCGTCCATTTGGGCGTGGCGGCTTCTCAGATGGAGAAGCGCGGCATACGCACCGAGCGTGGCGACCAGAATCGCGCAATCGCTGTCACCAATCAGATGATACGGCAACTGCGGGCGCGCGTCAGGAAAATTGAGAACTGGATATATTCGCAGCCGATACAGGACGTGCCGACTATGGGCGATATGCTGAGCGCCGTAAACCGGGTGCAGAATTTCAAATCCCAATGGCAGAGAATCCGTAATCTCCAAAGGTCGGCGCAGGTTCTCCTTTTCATACAGCAGAACGGGCTTTATACAGTGGAGCAGCTTGCCGACAAGATAACGGAACTCCATCAGCAGCAGTACGACCTCGCGGGCGACGTGAAAAAGAAAGAGCGCCGGATAACCACACTGACCGAGCATTTGGCGCAAGTGGATATTTACAAACAGCACACGGCGGTCTATAAGAAGTACAAAAACCTTATGCCAAAGAAGGACGCCGCCCTTAACAGCTTGAATCCATTCACGAAAAGCAAAGCCGTCAAAGACCACGAAGCCGCAGTCAAAAAGCAAACCGCCTACTATGAAAAACACACCGGGGAAATCGAGCAGTACGAAACCGCCGCGACGTATCTCAAAGACCATCTGAACGGCTACGGCAAAATCCCCGAAAAGCAATGGCGCACGGAACTGGACGGATTGCTAACCGGGCGCTGCGCGCAAGTCGAGCGGTACTACAAACTGAGGGACGATGTGCAGAACACGGAAGCTCTGCGGCGCGGCGCGGAACATCTCATGTGCGACATTACGCCGGAGCGGACACCGCCGATAAAAGCGCAGGCTGTGGCGTTGTAAATCGAAAACGCGGCGGGCGAAATTTCGCTGTCCGCGTTTTTTATCAATAGAATATCACGATACAGAAATAAATTCTTGATAAATGAATTATCATATGTTAGAATATGCATTACACTAAATTATTTTAAGGGGTTGATGATTTGTCTATCAGTTATAATAAATTGTGGAAACTCCTTATAGATAAAAGCATAAACAAAACCGAACTTCGTAAGTCGGCAGGCATAAGCACAAATGTAATAGCCAAGCTCGGCAAGAACGAGCCAGTATCAATGGAAACAATGACAAAGATATGCACGGTTTTGAACTGTGATATAGGCGACATCATGGAAGTCATTACGGGAAATAAGGGGGAGCAAATATAATGGAGAATCTGCACGAGGGAAGCGTTACTATATATGACGCTTTACAACTCATTAAAGACGGAAAATATGTTATGCCGGCGTTTCAACGGCAATTCGTCTGGAACATGGGGCAGATTGAAAAACTCTGGGATTCCATTCTCTTGAATTATCCTATCGCTACATTCCTTTATTGGCGTGTAGATGAAGATAATGTGACTTGGGATACATATTTTTGCGACTTCTTAACGCGGATAGTATTTGATAGCCGAAAAGCGGCGGACAGCGTAAACTACGGATTGACCAACATAGATACCAAGATTACAAATACTGCGATATTAGATGGGCAACAACGTCTTACTTCATTGTACATATCGTTGTTCGGAGAGGCGTTTATCCGTCCGGCGTATTCCCGTAGGGATACGGGCGAAAAAACCGTTACAAAGCTCTTGATTGAGTTAAACAAGCACAAAATATCAACGGACGAAGAAGAATATAACGCTATGCGGTATGATGTGAAGTTTACAGAAAAAATTGGCAAATTATCTCCGACACAATTTGAAGTTAAGGACATATTGCAAGAAAAATTCCAAGATGACAGCAGGCGCGAACGTGCGATTGAAGATACTATCGAATATGTACCTGCGGACGTCAAGGATTATGCAAGGGGTATTTTGAACACGCTTTATCGGAAAGTGTTTGTCGATAAACTGATAAGGTACACCGAAATTATCGGTATGAAGCATGACGATGCATTAGAAATGTTTGTACGTTTTAATGCAGGTGGGAAAGAGCTTCGGAAACACGAGATAACAATGTCTATCATTGAGGCGTACTGGTCTTCTGCAAAAACCGAGTTTGGACGAGTCCTCGAAGGTTCATACGCTGGGTTTGGAACGGACTTCATAATTCGCTCCGCACTTATGTTGTATGGTGATGTGGTGAAGTCAACGATAAACAAAAAAGTGGTTGATACTTTAAGGGATGACTGGACGGGCTTTAAGAAAGCACTAAACAATCTCGAACAACTCCTAAAAAGCATGAAAATAGACATAAGCCGATTTAAGAGTAGCTGGAACGTACTGCTCCCGATAATTTATTACATTTACAATAACGAGAACTATATCGAGAACGTAAAGGCTATCCGTTCTTATCTGCTTCGCGCTATCTTTTTTGCATATTTCAAATCTGGTACGACGGGCAAATTACAACAAATGAGAAGCAATATGAATGCATTTGACACGGAAATAACTATTGAAATGCTCGACCAAATGGGAGAATTGCGCGTAACGGACGGACGTATTGAGGACGTTGTAAATTCGGAAAAAGGTAGCAAGATTGCTGGCGAAGTGCTTTATTATGTGAGTCTTGAATGGTTAAATAGGTCATTTAGGTATGACCAAGACCATCTGCATCCCGAAAGCCGGTTTGATAGCAACAAACCTGTTTCTGTTTCAGCAGAAGATTGGCGGAAGTGGCGTGCAAATCGTAACCGGCTCCCAAATTTGCATTTGCTCGAAGGGCGTAGCAACATTAGTAAGAATGCCCTTCGCCTCGTCGATTTCTTTAACGACATGAATCAAGAGCAACGTTCTCGATTCCTTGAAACGGCCATGATACCTTCTGATGTGTCTCTTGAAATTGAGCATTTTGAGGAGCTGTATGAGGCTCGTAAGAAATTGTTGTCTAACAAAATTAAAGATTTACTTGGTTAGGGGGCGTTGATATGAATACCAATAATGAGAATCCGAGTGTCGGCAGGAGTTTTCAAGACCTTACAGCAGAGTTGTTATCTGCATATTATAACGTGTCTTTTATTTCTGAAATGGCAATCAATATCGGTAATCCGCCAAAAGCAAAGCGATTTGACCTTGTTGCTAACGATATGAGTATCGCCGTCGAATGTAAGTGTTACGCATGGACGAAGGAAGGTAACACCCCAAGCGCAAAAATGGCAACACTAAATGAAGCGATATTGTATTTTAAGGTTATGCAACAGGTTTCCCGAAAAGTTATTGCCATGAGCAAGGCAACACACGAACGGAAGCGCGAAACTCTTGCCGAGTATTATCTGCGTACATATAACTACCTGCTTGAAGGCATAACTTTGATAGAAATAGATACAGATACAAAGGCTATCAGGGTATTAAGGGATTAATGCAATGAGTAAAGAGCGCGAGGAGATTGAAATTATGACGCATCGGCGAAGCATGAGTGACGGCTATACCCATGAGGATTTAGGAGTCACAAAGGCAGAATTCGACAGACTTTTACGGGCTATCGACGAAGAAATAGTCCCTGCAGGCGTTGCCTTTTCAAAAAGAAACATAAGCCTATTTCAACATGGGGGTATGCGTGTTGACGAACTTATAAGGAACTGGTCTGTCAGAGGTTACAAAGACCCTTTCGCAGACCGTGAAATTATCCTTACCGAGCGAGAGTTAGAAGATATAATACACGAGGCAGCAGAAAATACACAAAGATTTGTAGAGTACAGAATTGAAGGCACGACAGTATATGCAACATTTTCGTCAAACTCGAGAAAGAATGCATGGGATGCGGTTTACGATTTTAACGACAACGGAAGGATTACAGGTAGATTTAAGTGCGAAGTGGCGTATCTAAGCGCGAAAGCGCCTCGATGGTTCGGAGAGAATATTGAGATACTCGTAAGGAGATTAGTGGACGAAAAAGACTATATGTAGCATAGAATACATAAGCCTCGCGGTCGATGCCGTGAGGCTTATTTTTTTGGCCTTTTTAATACTCATTTGCAAAAACACCTTGACTTATCTCGTCGGACGCTGAGACATTTAAACGGTGTTATGCAAGTCGATCATTATGTAATACTGCTGAATGTTTCCGACAGGTCTACCGAACAGCGTTCAGCACCGATGCTAACTCTCGTCAGGCATATGAATCTCAAAAACGGTGCTCCAAATACGCAGGTCTATCTGGTCCCCCTTTACATATTTCAATACAAGATTATACTCAGAGAGCCGCTCCAAATCCACTTCATATATATACTCAGAGTAGCGGCCTAGTACTTCATTATTTGAAGGGTGTTGTTCATAGAGAAGGTTTATGTTGCCTTGCTCATCCAATATAAAGTTGGGCGTCACGAACTGCCATTGTGGATCGATGAAGAACATAACGCGTTCACCATTTGGGTCAATCAGTTGAAAGTCAACCGAATCAGGAGGATTCCACAATGAAGCGTCTGAATATTGCTGAATGTGGAGCTGGCCTTCGATTATTCCAATACTAGAAATATGACCATACCATCCGGTTTCTATACCCTCTACTTCCGGTTTAATGATATACTGGTTTGGCGGTAGAATTGGCATATCATGATACCATGCTGCCGGAGCAAAATACTCTAAAGAGGCAAGATCAATACCAGTATCATACTCGCCGCTTTTGACATTATACGAAATATCGTAAATGTTAAATTGCAATTCCTGTCCGACTATCGGCTGTGCAAACTCCTGACGGCCACGGAGAGTTACGACGCCATCAACCGAGCGGTCAATGACTTCCGGAAACATAATGTGTGTACCCCAAGGGATATCATCGACAACCGGAAACACCGTAGCGTTAATCCAGATATCACCGTCAAGGCGATTGCTTATCAAATCTTCAAGGGTGAAGTAGAAATCTATTGCATGGGAATCAACTCCAACAGCGACGACTTCTATTCTAATGCCTTCCTCTGTAAGTAGCTCCCCTATCACATTGCTTTTCTCAACCGCGTGGAGCTTGTCGACTTGCTCCCCGCCTAGAACTTCCCTAAGCCTGTCAAATCCACCGAGATATGTTCCGACTGCCAATGCAGTAACGGAAGTCACTAGAAGCGCTGCTATAATAGCTGTAACGAATCTTAATGGACGCCTCATTCCGGCGTTTTTTGCCGCGCTACGCTCACGGGCATATCTATTTTTAATATTGTTTATAAGTTCATCGGTTGGCTTTTCCGTGCTATATAACGCTTCTTTTAAAATCGAATCAACATTATAATTCGTATCCATGCTTTTTGAGTCCTTTCTCAATTTCTTTTCTAGCCTTGTACAGCCTGCTTTTCACTGTGCCTTCAGGAATATTGGTTGCTGCCGATATATCTGCCACGCTTTGTTCAGCCGAATAGTATAGAAGAACAGGTATTCTGAGTTTCTCAGGCAGTATGTCGACTAATTCATGCGTAACTTTGAGCATCTCGCCCATAATTATGCGGTCCTCAGTGTCATCTGGATCAATTACCGCGTATGAATCATCGAGCTGGACAATCGGCGCTATGCGGCTTCGCCGGGCAAATTTGCGTTTTTTACTTTTCCATAGGTATATTGCTGTCGTTAAGAGCCTACTTTCGGTGTCTATCCCTTTTTCAAGAGCGCTGAGAAACGTATCTTGAAACAGGTCGTCCGCATCCACTTTGGAATATGTAAGTTTTCTGCAGAATCTATATATCGACTTACCATGTTTGTCAGCAAGCTCCGCAACGCTATAGCTTAGATGTTCTTTACTTGTTTCTGTAGTCATAGCTAATTCAAAACCATCCTATGCTCCTCTTAGCACGCTTCTATCCATAATATAGTCACGAGATTTAAAGAGGTTCATTTTTTCGTCAACTAAAGGCTGGTTCATGCAATGTTATCATTGAACCAGCCCTGTTATCAATATTATTTAGCAGCGGATAACTCAATGCTCGTATAGGGAAATTATTTTTAAATACCCGTGAATTGCTCGATATTACAGCATTTCACGGACTTTTAAACATTCGTTTATAAAACCACCTTGACTTATCTCGTCGGACGCTGAGACATTTAAACGAAGTAATGAAAAGCTCTATCGTAATCGAAATATGGCAAGATTATATTGGGCGTCACTTGATGTATTGGCAGATATCGAGGATTATGTCGCCGTTCTCATCAGCGTCTGTGAACCGCGGGCAGCCATAGCGCTCCATGAACCACATTGCGCCCTGCGCATCGAGCCAGGGTGCGTATTCTTCCACCTTGAACCTTGCCATGCATTCATCTTCCTTCATGTATACATCCGGTTCTTTTCCTTTGACCCAGCAGACGCCGAGCGCCGACTTCGGGAAATCACAGGACTCGTATCCGTCCGGGACGCTGGCTCCCTCCGGCGCGAACATGCCGATCCAATACTCAAACGGTTCGCCCTCTTTCCAGCGCATAAGTCCGATATATGCATCGCTGTCATCATAACCGGGAATGACGCCCGCAGCCTTTTCAAGAGGCTCGAAGCGGCCGGCGCCGAACCATTCTTCCCAAAGGTGGGAATACATCCCGTCCACACGGTTGCTATCGCTGTACTCTTTACCGATAAACCGCAACGCCGGAACTTCCTGCCTGTATGTTTTTATAATTTCCGCCATTATAAACCCCCCATTTTTGAACGCCATAATCAGCAGCCGAAAACTGTGATCGTTTTATTATCAACCTGCTCGCTTTTTGTGTATAGCTTTTCTTCCCAGGGTTTGTCCTTCGACTGGTCGAAAAGCACCAGCCAGCCTTCTGTAATGTCTTTTTTATACTCATGTCGCGTCACTCCTGTCCAACACGTCAGTACAGTCACAGTCTTCGGGGCGTATGTGTCATGATTCTACCAGAATCCCGCGCCGCAGGCAATGCTTGACTTCAGCGTTTGACTTCAGCGCTGGACTTCAACGCAGTATCGTTGTACAATGATTAGCCCTTCGGTAAGTAACCTTTTTCGACAGCATCCTCAATTATTTTACAGATGAAATCATATAGAACGTCAGACCCATTTTTAATATTCTCACACCTTTTTAGCACCTTCTCCTTTGTAGCTCCAAGCTCGCGCCATTTAGCCCCTTTTGTCATATAGTTATGATAAACAGGCATGAACGTATCAACCATTCGTGCGCATTTAGCCTCTGGTGTGATTTGTTCCTCAAACTCATCCCACAGCGATCGAAACTCATTCGCTTGATCTTCCGGCAGAATAGGAAAGAGTTTATCAGCCGCAACAAGCTCACGATCATGTTGAGAAGATAGTTCGTCTGCGCTTGCAAATGCAAAGGTGTCTCCAGCATATATTTCAACAGCATCGTGAATCAATATCATTTTGAACAACCGTACCATATCTGTTATAGGCTCATTTAGGTATTCCGTAAAAAGTATAGCGCAAACTGCCATATGCCATGAATGCTCCGCATCATTCTCTCGCCGGCTTGAATCAAGTAGCAATGTGTTCCTGATAACAGACTTTACTTTATCCATTTCACGAAGAAACATTAGCTGTTTTTCGAGGCGTTCAATATCCATATTATATTTTCCTTGTTCACATGAGTATTACAATTCTTGTGAAAGTCTTTGTAAATCCGACTAACCCAGCATACTCACGATATTCCTGTTTTCATCCAGAGTCATTGTATGTCCTCTCAGTCCGCAATAGAGAATCAGCGATAGGTACTAAATTAGTCTGGCCGAACAGCGAAATATTTATTCGTTATAATTGAAGCACATATCTGGCAATAGTTACAGGTTCGCCAAATGTCATTTCTTTCTTAGTGCCATCAAAAGTAAAGTTACACTTCTTATAGAACCGTACCGCTCTATCGTTCTTTTCAGTTACCCAAAGAACGATTTCCTTGTATCCCATGCCCTTAAATATGTCTATCGCATATTCCATCATTTTTCGCCCATAACCTTTATCCCAGAATTCCTCAAGCAAGTAAATAGATATAATCTCGCCAGCACAAGTTCTGTCTTCATCCCGACATTCGGATAAAAGCAAGTTACCGATTATATTGCCGTCATACTCGGGAACGAAAAAAAACGATTTTCCCTCGTACTGTTCAAAATCACTATTAATTCGTTCTTCTCGCTTTTCAACGCTTAGGTTATCAAGAAAATCATCAGTCATGATGCCGCGATATGCCGACTTCCACGATAACGTGAGAACCGTCGCAATATCGTGGGCGTCAGCTTTTGTTGCTTTTCTTATAGTAAATCTAGTATTTTCAGCAAGTTCTGCTGCCATTATTTTTTCGATATTTGCAATGTCAGGAAAAACCATTTTGATTCCCTTTGAAAAAAGACGGCGTATTTCCTTAAAGCGCTTTGTTATTTCATCTTGAACAACGGGATTGACAGCCATCGGTATGCCAGCGACAGTATGTACATGGTCGATGTATTTTGGCAGTATTGGAAACATATTTTGAAAAAGGAAAACAGACTGCCCATCGCCATAACGTGCAATCATGATTTTAAGACATTTGCCATAACGCGCAGCGTCCTTTTCTATTATAGTACGATATTTTTCAATACGCGCGCTCATGGGAACGACCCATAGCAGTCCTGTTTTTTCATCCTTCAAGCAAAAGTATGTAGGACGAAATGCGCCACCTTCATGGTTTCGCATGAGTAAATCATCTTTAACTACATCAAAATAAAGGTCTTTAATATGATAGACATAGCCCGGGATTATACTGCTTTCGTTCATTTTTTCCGCCTCTTAAACGAGAAACCCCCGCCGACTGGCGACGGGGGCATCCTTTTCGACCCTTTTTTTATACCCCGCTCCGGTTTGCGGCGAAAATTTGACGACCCTTTATTTATATCCCGCTCCGGTTTGCGGCGAATATTTTCTGTGCCGCTTTGCACACTCTCATTATATGCGAAATTATATGAAAGTCAATGCTAAATTTTGTAACATCTCCAGAATCCCCGAATTTGGTAAAATTCAGCCTTCCACAGACTTTTTAATATTCGTTTGGAAAACCACCTTGACTTATCTCGTCGGAGTTCGACACATTCAACCTTTTCAAGTGGATGTTCAAAAC
>Ga0082212_10006582_pt1 | contig 15568 bp, 8 predicted proteins | sample TergutNt197P3_FD_71548 | JGI IMG/M metagenome (GOLD analysis project Ga0082212, IMG submission 71548) | Neocapritermes taracua P3 segment gut microbial communities from Petit-Saut dam, French Guiana - Nt197 P3 | ecosystem: Host-associated > Arthropoda: Insects > Digestive system > Gut ...
TTGACGTGTTTCTTGCAGGAAATTTCCTTTAAAATCATATACCGCTGCACTTTTTAGGCCGCCGGAATCGTAGTGCGCATGCACTTTGCCGCGCAAATTCCCCGCGCGTACCTGAGCCGCATCCGCCAGCATTTCGCCATAAACGATCTTTTCTATCATCTTGCCGGGCGCGTCATTGAGCGCCAGCCATTGTTCCACCGGGCGGCGCAGCGCATCATAAACCGTAAAAGATACCTGGTCTTGGCTGATAGCCGCGCCGTTATCATCAAGGTTGTCAAATTCGCGCCAGCTGAACAGCGGTTGCCCGTCGGCGGTATGTATCGTCCAACTGTCGCCGCTATCCATACTGTGGCTAAACATCAAATTACCCGCCATATCATAAGCGGTCGTATAGTCGGTGGGCTCGGACGTATTCGATACCGTTTGCGTATGCCGGCATATATACTGCATCACGATATTGCCTCTGGCATCGCGTATCCACAGCGGGTTACCGGCGGCATCCAAAGATACGAAATTTAAGTTTCTTTCCTCCGTAATGCTGCCGTCGCTTTCCCTGTAGGCATTATGCGCCACGGTAATCGCTTCGCGCCCCAGGCTATCCAGTATCGTTACCAAAGGCGTATGCGCATGCGCTGCGGCCAGCCAGGCGGCCCGCTGTTTGGCCGTACACAGGGGGGCGCCGGTGATTGGGTTTAAGGGTAAAGGCAGGTGCGGATCCGGCGTTTGCTGCTCGCTGAACCAAACACTTTGGCAAACGGTATCGTTGGCGTCATAATTTTTCGTATGCCAGGGGGAAAATTCAACGCGGCTGAAGGTTCCGTCGGGCATATCCGTACGGATAAGCCTGCCCGGCGCATCGTAGTACATGATAGGGCTAACGCCTTCCTCACGCGGGTCCTCAAAGCGGTGCCCCACTTGAGGCAGGCTGAAATACGGTTCATACTGCAACACCGGGTTGCCTTTATTATTCAAAACCGTCCGGCCGCTGGCTATCCAGCGTAGCGCCGTACTTCCCGCTGCTGGTTCTGCCTGAATTTTTTTCACAAACACGGCGCCCAGGCCATCCGAATATTCGAAAGCAACCGCAAGGGGTGTGTTTTGCGCGCTATGTTTTTCGCGCAAAATCGTAGCGGCGCCGGGGGCATGCTTGCCCCACACGAACGTGCCATCCGCCAGGCATTCTTCGCCAAAATAATAGAGATAGCGCGCCGTAGCATGGCCCAGCAGCTCGGCCGCGCTATCTTGATCATAATTATCCGTAAAGAAGAATTTCTCCAGCGTTTGTACGTCTAAATTAGCGGGGATATCACCCAGGTAATCACCTTCGCTGCCGTCATTCTTGCCTTTTAAAGCCATGGCGGCAGGCATACCCAGGATATCAAAACAGATTTCTTCGCAATTGCCGTTGATATCTGTTATTTCAGCCGGCGTAAGCAAACGGTAATCGAAACGGCTGACGTTTACCGTATTACCTAAAGGATCGGTAGTGGATTGCACGGTCAGGTTATGCGTATCGTAGTGCAAAGCAGTGATATTGCCAAAAGGATCCATGAAGTGTTCCGGCAGGAAAAACCGTTGCGCCGCATGCGCGGCAAAACCGGCAACCCCGGAACATAGCCAATACTGCCCCGCGCTATTTTCGCCTGGGAAGCGCTCAGCCAGCGCCTGCCCGCTCAGGTAACCGCCAACAGCAGGGTCGGCAAGCTTTGCCAAAGCCGTACCCAGGCCTTCCATGGGTATATCCAGCTTATTGCCGGCCGTATCCGTAAACACTTCGGACAAATGCTCTTGCGTAAGCGCCAGTTTATATGTTTCATAAGGAAGCGCCAAGCGGCCCAATTTTCCCAGCGGCAAGGGTTGGGCAAGTTCTACGCCTTCATCGTTAAAATAAAGCGTTCTGGTATGTTCCTGCAGACGTTTTTGCGCCTTCCCCGCCTGTGGGGTTTGATGATACAAAATATCATCTACCGCCCCGCCCTCCGTTTGATATAGGGGACTAAGCCATAAGGCGCGCATTTGCTCTACAGAAAAATATGATGTATCGCTTGGCGGCATAAGCCCTGTCAAATCATAGGTCAATATCTCGCAGGGCAATCGCAAACGATAGTTGTCTTGCGCCGGCAATTCTTCTTGCGGCGCTAAGCCAAAATCATCCGTATATCTCATTTCGCTATATACTATGTGGGTTTTGTTCTGCACTTGGCGTATTAGGGGCAGGCTATCCCCGATACCGGCGGCCAAGGGGTCGTCATTTGCCATCTGCCGCCGGCGCGCATACACCACATCAAGTGATTGAAGTATATTGCCATATTCATCATGGCGCAGATTCATGGTGTGGCTGATACGCGGATCCGGCTCAGATACGCCTTGTAGCAGATTCAGTTCATACTGATAGGTAACGGACTCATCCTCCGATACCAAAAATACGGCATGCTTATTACCCGCTTGCGGCTGCAGCAGTTGTATAGCATAGTTTTGGCTTTGCGCTGTAAATAGCTTTACCGGACGATGCACGCCCTGCGCTAAAGCCCCCGCATCCAGCTCATACACTTCGCTGCGCAACACCGTGCCTGTTAAGGAGCGTAATGCCTGGCGCCATTCATCATCCGTTAAACCTAAGGCCGCTAATTCCGGTTCAGGAAGGACTTTTTCGCCGCCCGGCGCAAAATATTCATGCGCGAATTGGCAAAGGATATGTTGCCTATCCATAAAAGCGCCGTTATTATACCAGGTGACCGTTTTGACCGGCGGTTGATAAAGCGAGCTATCCGCTGTGATATAAGGGCTGGCGCCGTTTAGCGTGGAAAATATGCCGTAATCTTCGGTGTCCACCTGTTCCACGCGGCCAAAACCTTGGAATTCCCGTTCATTGCCGTCGAAATAGCCATGATGATAGCTATAAACATTGGCAAAAGAGGTGCCGCGCCACTTATCAACAACGGTGATCTTTTCCACAACATGAACAGGAAATGGCAGCTTCGTGACCCAGGGCCTGCTGTTTTGTTTATCCTGAAGGTAGAATTTGGTGGAGGACGCGTATTCAATATGTGTTTCGCAGCCTAAATGATTGACGGTTTTGACCAGAAGATGCGGTTTTTGGCCGCCCATTAGGTTGACATAATGCATCTGACGGCGTTCGTCGCCCGGCAGCGCAGAAGACCATACCAAGCAGGACGTGCCATTCCCTAATAAATCGGCCACCATGATGGAGTTTGTATCGTCGATACGGGGGAAAGCACTTAAAATCTTTGCCTTGGCCAAGGAATTGCCGCTTTGGTTGAAATAAAGACGCACCCCGTCTGGATGCAGGTATATGATATCAGTAGTGCCGCTGCCGTCAATATCCGCCAGGCGGATACGCTTTTGATCAAAAAGGTCGGGGCGGTCGAATAAGGGCGCATGATCCATGGCAATTTTAGCGCCAAAGCGGCAATAGCCCAAATTAGGCCAGTAGCAGACCTCTCCGTTTCTGATGCGCACTAAATCGGCCAGGCCGTCCCCGCTCATATCGGCCAGGAAAATGGATTGACTGCCATCCGCAAAAACAAGTTTGGGGCCTTTTTCTTCATCTATGGCCTGGGTTGCCCGCCGCGCTTCGCCAAAACCTTTTTCAGCCAAGGAAGCATGCCAGGTAAAAACGCCTTCTTCGCTGATCAGCACATCGTTTAGGCCATCTCCGTCTAAATCCACAAATTTTAAATTAGGGTCGCCCATGTCACAGTTAGGCCAGGAAGGAAAGGGCTTAAATTGCTGCCAACCTTCGCCGGGATCATGTTCGTAAAATCCGGGGGTCTCGCCGGAAAGCATCGCCAAATCAATTTGGCCGTTGCCGGATAAATCTATAAACTGGGCGCCGCTTTCCGTGTTTAAATTGGGTTTAAGCCGAACCTGTTCCGGCGGCGCAAACGCTACCCCCTCTTTACTGATGGGGCTAAGGTTACGCTTATAAACCCAATGCTGCGCTTCCCGTGAAAGTATGCCGGGCAACCCCTCGCCATGGAGATCCAACCATACATAAGCATTGCCGTCTATGCCAAAAGGCAGGTTCTCCAGACTGGCAGGGTCAATTTTTTCCACTTTATCCTGTACCGCAGGAAGCGTATAACTATATGCTACGGGCGGCAAATCGCGCGAAAGATAAACGCCCGCGCCGGTTTTTTGGTACTTTGTCTGGCCGGCGCTGGCCAAAAATGCGTAGAGAGGATCGCCTTCTTCCACCGGTTCTTTTTCATGCGCATAAGTTAAGTTTATAGTATGTACCAAACCGTCGTATCCGTTTTCTGATGTCTCCTCCGGTATATGATGCAGCATCAATACGCGGCGGCAGAGGCGGCAGGTGCGTATTTCAAAACCGGCGCGATAGGTAGAAAAAATATCGGGCCGCAAGCGCCAAGGCTCAACTTCATTTAGCTTGCCGTTGCTAAATGAAAGATCATATTCGCCATAATCAAAAACGGTTTCAAACATCCATCCCGCGTTCTCTAGCTGCGTTTTGTTCAAAAAAGCAGGGCGATAAGCGTTTTCATCCAGCAGCGATACGCTATTGCCATAGAGAATACGCTTAATATAACGGTTTGCGTTACGGCGCGGGTCGCCGATAGCGCCACGGTTAGCTTCGCTGGCCAAAGAAAGATCTATGCCGGCGCCGTCTTCTGCTTTATATTCATAGATAATGGCATTCCCTTTATCGTCCCTGACTTCGGAAATAAGCCAAGTGAAGATATGGCTGGGATCAAGCGGGTCGAAAATGCGTGAAGAGGTATCCCCTCCATAAATCATAAGGATATTATCTTTGGAAATAGACCGCCAATGGATATCGGTGGGGTCGTCTGCGTTAGACCAGCGTTCTATACGCGAAAAAGCGCCCTCGGTACGAGGACGGTAATCATCAATAAGATATGTTTTATTGTTGATATGGCGTGTATCGTGTTTTATCTGCCATTTGCCTTGAGTATTTTTTGCCATAGCCGGCACTAAATCTTCCATACCGGAAAGCACAAAAACATCACTTTCCGATAGATCCTGGCAGTTATCCTGATAAAGGGGCAGGCCTTTATCTGTTTTACGGGAAATTTGCGGTAAAGATAGGCTCCAGCCAAAACCGAAGGAACCGTTACCGGCGCCGGAATTATAAGTAAGAGAAAGCTCCGGGCCAAACCCATCTCTACCCGGGCTGTTTTCCAGCGGCACAGTCATGGAACCAACTCCCGTAGCCGGGCTTACGGTAAATTTTTCCCCCATGCCACGTATAGCTCCGCCACCCTTGGGCGAGTTTATAGCGGGCGGCTCTATAAAAAATTTATCACCATTATCACCGTCGTTCTTAAAAAAAGCATTGTTTTCACTCATGAAGTATTCTCTCCACACCTTATAATTTCAAGTGACAAATACCATTATAAAAACAATATCATTTTTTCGACAATTATTGATGGTTTTTTTAAGTATATTAATAATAGAATATATTTCCATAAAAATCAAGAAATTTTTTATTATTTCAGTTTAATTTATATTAATTTTTTTAGGTTTACTTCCCGTAAATTTCTTTGCCAATAATAGTATTCGTTTTCGTGAAGAAAGGAAATAAAGTAGAGATTAAAAATTTTATAAAATACAAAAGTTTTTGCAGAGCGTTGCAAAAACTTTTGACTTATTCTTGCTAATCTGCTAAACTATCATTGAGGTGAGCGAGATGATAGCAAGAAATCAATTTCTTGAAGAACTTATTAGCTTTAAGGACAAAGATTTAATTAAGGTTGTAACGGGAATACGCCGTTGTGGGAAATCAACGCTTTTTGAGATTTACATTGATTATCTCAAGCAAAACGGCGTGGAAGAAAATCAAATTGTGCATATAAACTTAGCGGAAAAAGAAAATTCACACTTGAGAGAAGAAAATGCACTTTATAATTATTTGATTTCACGTTTGCTTAAAGAAAAAATGACCTACTATTTTGTTGATGAAGTTCAAATGTGCATAGGTTGGGAAACTGCCATTGATAGCCTGTATATCAAAAAAACGAGCGATGTATATATAACAGGCTCCAATGCCTACTTGCTTTCAGGTGAGCTTGCAACGCTTCTTTCAGGGCGTTATGTGGAAATTAAGATGTTTCCCCTTTCATTTGCTGAATATATTTCGGCATTTGATGATAGCCCAAACCTTGAAAACAGATATAATGATTATATTACAAAAAGCTCCTTCCCTTACGCATTAAAACTCTCACAGAAAAAGGATATTTCGGCTTATTTAGAAGGAATTATTAACTCAATTGTGCTAAAAGATGTTATGAAACGCAAAAAGATTACGGATGTTGCGATGTTAGAAAGTGTTATTGATTTTACGGCGGATAACATTGGCAATCTAACATCTACCAAAAGCATATCGGATACAATGACTTCTAATGGACGGAAAATTGCCGTCCAAACAGTCGAAAATTATCTTTCGGCATTATGTGATAGTTATATTTTTTACAAAATCGGCAGGTATGATATAAAAGGCAAGGAGCATTTGAAAACAGGAGATAAATACTATATTTCCGACATTGCCTTGCGTTTTCATTTGTTGGGAAATAAAAGTCCTGATTTCGGCAGGATTTTGGAGAACATCGTGGCTTTGGAGCTTATGCGCAGAGGCTATAAAATTGGCATAGGCAAGGTTGGAAATACGGAGGTTGATTTTGTTGCGACAACTCCCTATGATGGAACTGAATATTATCAAGTAGCATTTACGGTTCGCGAAAAATCCACTTTGGCCAGAGAGCTTACGCCTCTCGACAGCATTTCAGACCACAACCCGAAGTTCTTGCTGACGATGGACAATGACCCTGTTGCAGACCATAATGGCATAAAGCAACTCTATGTGCTTGATTGGTTGTTGGACAAATAGAGCAAAGGTTTCGTTGCGAAGCTCAGATGGAATTGCTGAGAAACAATAGTTTGAACCGTTTAGTGTTCCCTTGTATATACTAACAGCAGCACTTTCGACCAGTATAACCAACATCATCATTGCACAATAAGCCGCCATGATAGCAGCCATTTCCGCTTCAAGCGCAGCCGCATCGTCGTCGTCATAATTTAGCGGGGCAGCATAGAAAAAAACCAAAAGCGAGGAAATTATGACTTGATTAAACTGAAGGTGAAGAAAAAGCGATGAACAGGTGTTTCGATTTTGCCATATATCCTGAAATCCCGGCAGAAATATATCTAGGCGGGCGGCTCGATGCCGAGCGCAACATATATTTTTCTCTGCTTCTCGGTGATCTCGCCATAATACGCCGCGTTGCCGGGCTGCTGGAACAGCTCAATGATATCCAGCTCATCAAACAACTCCTGCATCGTATAGTATTTGAACAGCCCGGCCTTATCCATCGCTTGCTTAACGTAGGACAGATAGATCAGTGCAACAAACTGTAGGAACACCTTGCCTTCGAGGTTCTCTTCCGACGACACGGATGTGCGTTTCATGTTGAGCCGGTCCTTCAAGTCGTTGAACGCCTTTTCAATCATATCCTTGGTGCGGTAGATTTTGAGTGCCTCGACCGGATCCTTTACACCGTTTGACAGGAGAACGAAGAAGCCGAAGTTTTTCCTTGCCGCATCGATCGCCGCCTGCTTCGGCACAATCCGGATACCGCGTACCGGCGTTTCCGTGACATCGTAGTATTTCGCGTAGCTCTTCTCGTGGCTCTCGTCGCGTTTCCCGGATCTAATTTCTTCTTCAAGAGCGTCGAGCATTTTGTTGAACCGCAACTTTTCATCAGTAGCCAGTTGGTCGTTGTAGTATATATGGACATACACCCGCCGCGCCTCGTTTACAACTTCGCCGCTCCGCACCTTCACGTCTTCATAAGGCCAGTCCATCATGTGCGATTTAATAAACAATCCCGTTTCCGTGCTGTAGTTCTCCCGCCTATCGAAATCCGCCCTGTCTGGCTTGAGCGCGTCCTGTATGAACTTTAGCGATATCTTTGCCCCGATGACGAACTTGTGATGCCCCTTGTAAAGTTTGTTCACATTCTTCGCGCTGTAGAAGCCCCTGTCCATGACGAGCTTGATTTTCCCCAAATCGAGGTATTCTATCCCCTTGAGCAGGTTCTCCACCGTCATTACGTCAGTGATGTTCCCGGGTAGCTTGCGGCAGTACACCGGAAGCCCGGTGCTCTGCCCGAGTAGCAGGGCAAGGTTGATTTGTGCGAGGTTGTCACCGTCCTTATTCTTACCGTACTTGACTTGTTTGAGTTGCTCCGAGTACGAGCTGACCGATGTGCTGTCATAAAAAAGGTATTCTGTCTCAGACCGGCGCTTCGCCTGCTTCCTGAAGAATTCCATCTTAGCTGCCTCGTCCAGCATCGGAAGCAGCTCGCTACTCCGCTGGGACGATATCTCTAAGCCGCACGGGTGCTTGTGCGTCAGTGCCCACCGCTTGAAGCGGTACATCGGCGACATCGGTTCCAATGCCAGGTAGTAAGCCAGGGAAAGAACCTCCTTATGGATTTTTGGGAAGCACGCACGCAAGTCGGCCTCTACTCCAAGCTCATCCCCGATCTTCTCAAACAAGTAGGTGGCCCCGGTAAACAATCGCTTACAGTTTTCCGCCGGGACAGATCCGCGCCTTGTTGGCGTATCTTTCTCCCTCGCCAGTTCTTCTTTGAGCGTCTGCCTCTTGTTCGGGACAAAAACGCCGTCAATTATCCGGCCAAGGTACTCGCGCTTCTGTTCAGAACGTTGCTTCTCCTTGTTCCATACCGACTTGTACTCATATGCGTACTCCCGGCCCTGGATTATTTGCGTCGAATATGCCATCATTCATCACCTCATAGATATATTATATATCTATGGAATATGATTTGTCAATAGCTAATTCGCGAAAATATCCCAGTCTACAAGGATTTTCTGCTCGCCGATCATCTGCCTAGATATATTTTATCGGGAGCTCAGGTTATACGGGAGATACTGGAACGGGCGCTTGCTGAAATACCATAATGTGGAAAAACACGCAGAAAGGCTACAATGGATATTATTAGGCTTGAACATAATCAAAAAAGGAAGGCTGCTGAGGTTGTGGCATCGGCTTTCTTTAATTATCCGATGATGACTCACTATTTCCCCGACCCCAAAAGGCGCAAAAAGAGGCTGGCATGGTACATGAAGAATACCCTTAATTGCGCTATGCACTACGGAGAAGCCTTTGTTACTGCCGATCTTTCCGGCGTAATGTTTATTCTTCCTCCCGGCCATACGAGAATTACGACAACAGAATACATCCAAAGTGGATTTTTGTTTACCCCTCTTGTTCTGGGTTTGCAAAATTATTTTAATAGCGACGAATGCGAGAAATTTGTCGCCGACACGCAAGAGCGGCTTATGAACGGACGCGATCATTACTATCTTTGGGGCCTGATAGCCGACCCGAAAACGCAACGCAGTGGTGTAGGTGGCGCATTGTTGAACATTCTAACGAGCAAGGCCGAAGCAGAAAGCATGCCGGTTTATCTTGAAACCCATAATCAAAACAATATCGCTTATTACGAGCGCTTTGGCTTTAAACTTATACATACGGACACGATCCCCAGGCATGGGCTTGATATTTGGTGTATGCTCAGGGAAGTATAGACCCCATTGTTGGGTATCGCAAGAACGATTTACAGAAAAAAAGCGTGTGTCAAGATTTTTTTGATATGTTATGATAAAATACGCAAATTTGCCTATGGAGGGTAGAGATGAATTATGAGTTGCTTGGGTAATTTAATCTGGATACTGTGCGGTGGGATATGGCAAGCCTTATAGCAAAACTCGCCCTCATGCCATTTGGCGCGAAAATAGTATAATAGCGGGGTAAAACATATATGTATAATCCAAATCTCAAGTGTCGAAAACCCGGTTGAGAAACTTTTGTTGCCAGCTTAATTGAAGCGTTTCCTGAAATATCATAGATTGCTCCCTTGACTTTGCCTACAGCAAAGCCTAAGGTATGCACTAAGGTAAAACTCAAAATCCGAGATTTTGGTTTTACCTTTGCAAAAGGCGCAATCTATGATAGTATATATATTGGGAAGATATATACTATCGGGGGGATAACCGCTTATGAGAAAACAAAAAGTGTATTTAGAAACAACACTATTCAATTATTATTTTGATGAGGACAGAGATGCTCACGCAGACACGGTTATCTTGTTTGAGGAATGTGCGTTTGGCAAATTTGAACCGTATACATCGTTATACGTGATTGAAGAATTAGAGGAGGCACCGAGTGAAAAGCGCGACAAGATGATAGCGCTTATAGAGCAGTACAACATAACAGTTCTTTCTGCATCTGATGAAACAGATAATCTAGCAAGGCGTTATATTGCCGAAAGTGCGTTACCGGAAGGTTCGTTGTCTGATGCAAGCCATATTGCCGCCGCTTCGGTCAATTCATTAGATAGAATTATCAGCTTGAACTTCCGGCATATCGTTAGGGAAAAAACAATTACGCTCACGGGGGCAATCAATACGCTGTTAGGGTACAAGACAGTGAAAATAAATTCTCCTATGGAGGTGATCGACGATGAGAAGACCAGATACCATCTTGGACGAGATACACGCAGCAAGACGTAAGATTGACGAGAGGACAAGAGGCATGACTGCCGCCGAGCGGACAGCGTATTTTAATCAAAGGGGAGAGACTGCTGCCCAAAAATACGGCTTCAAAATAGTCGCCAGCGCAAAGGAAAAAGATACGCGGGAGGCGCAATGATTTTATTTCCGTGAAACATTTTCATGTTTCACGGCAGGGCAGCGCTACTATATATTGTGGTTGCATACCATATATTGTGGTCGTCGTGAAACAACCATGTTTCACGCGGTTCCCCGGCGGGGTTGAGAAGCATTTATTGGCTGCGTAATTGAAACGTTTCCTGAAATATCATAGATTGTCCTTTAACCTCCCTTTACTTTGCCTACGGCAAAGCATAAGGTATGCACTAAGGTAAAAATCAAAATCCAAGATTTTGGTTTTACCTTTGCAAAAGGCGCAATCTATGATATTATATATATTGGGAAAACATATACTGTCGGGAGGATAATCTCTTATGAGAAAGCAAAAAGTGTATTTAGAAACAACACTATTCAACTTCTATGTTGACGAGGATAGGGGCTTTGTACATGACAGCACTGTCGCACTTTTTAAAGAGATTGCGGAGGGTAAATATGAAGCGTATACGTCGCGTTATGTGATTGATGAATTGGCAAACGCTCCGGAAACCAAACGAGAAAAAATGTTGAACCTAATTTTAGCGTATAACATACCCGTACTTGAACCAGATGATGAAGCTGTAAGGATAGCTGATCTATACGTCGCAGAAAAAATTATTCCCCAGAAATACCGGACAGACGGCTTGCATATCGCCCTTGCAACGGTGAACGATCTTGATATGATAATCAGCATGAACTTTCAGCATATCGTTAAGCGTAAAACTAAAATTGGCACAGGGAACATTAACGCTTTAAACAGTTATCGCGCCGTGGAAATCTATACGCCAATGGAGGTTGTTGAAGATGAAGACAATTAGTCCAATAGAGCAGGAAGTCAATCAAATCCGGCTTCGAATTTACGAGATAACAAAGGACATGACGCCCTCGCAGCTTACGGATTATTATAAGCGAAGCACAGAATCCATGATACAAAAATACGGCTTCAAAATAGTCGCCAGCGCGAAGGAAAAAGATACGCGGGAGGCACAATGATGTTATTTTTGTGAAACATTTTCATGTTTCACGCGGTTCCCTGGCGGGGTTGGAAAGCATTCATTGGCTGCGTAATTGAAGCGTTTTCTGAAATATCATATATTGGAAAAAAATAGTCGGAGGGATGGATGTACTTAAAAAGCATCGAAATGCTGGGCTTTAAATCTTTCCCCGGCAAGACCAAAATATCATTTGAAGAAGGCATATCCTGCATTGTTGGACCCAATGGCGCGGGTAAGTCTAATATTTCCGACGCTTTACGCTGGGTATTGGGCGAGCAAAGCGCGCGTAATTTGCGTGGCGGCAAGCAGGAGGACGTTATCTTCAACGGCAGCAAAAAACGCAAGTCTCTGGGCATGGCAGAGGTAACGCTGCTATTGGATAACAGCGACGGCATGCTTAGCAAACCCTTCGCGGAAATTGCCGTCACCCGCCGCACCTTCCGCGGCGGCGGTGGGGAATTTCTGATCAACAACCACGCTTGCCGCTTAAAGGATATACAGGAACTGTTCGTGGATACAGGCGTGGGCGTGGAGGGTGTTTCGTTGATCAGCCAGGGGCGCATAAACGAACTGGTCGTGGCCAAGCCGGAGGAAAGGCGCGCCTTTGTGGAGGAAGCGGCCGGCATCGTCAAATATCGCAACCGCAAGCGCGAAGCTATGCGCAAACTGGACGAAACGGAACGTCACCTCACGCGAGTGGGCGATATCATCGGCGAACTGGATGGGCGATTACAGCCCTTGCGCTGGCAGGCCGAGCAAGCCGAGCTTTATCTGAAACAGCGCGAGGAAGCGGATAAATGCGCCGTTACCTTGGCCGTGCGCCTGCTTAGCGAATTTGAGGACAAGCTTAAGCAGCAAATAACGGCGATAGATCACCTTAGCGGCAGCCTTTTATCCGCGGATACGCAACGCCTGGCCTTGGCCGCTCAGCGAGAGCAGTGGCGCAACGAGCAGGCTCGTTTGGATGAGGAAGCAAGCGAGCTGGCCCAGCGATTCTATCATTTACAGGGGCAAGTAGAGCGGGAAGAAGCAGCCCGCGTAGTGACGGAAGGGCAAATAGAGCATGCCAAAGCCAATTCCGCGCGATGGAATTTTGAGCTTAAGGAACTGTCCGCTACGGAAACGGCCCGCCGCGACGAGGCGCGGGAGCTTACCGCCCATGTACAGGCCACCGAGCAAGAGGTAGCAGAATTGGTATCTCTGGTAAACACAGGCCTGGGCGGCGAAGAACAGCGCCGCGCGGCACTGGCCTATGTGGAACAGGAAGTGACAAAAGTGCGCGAGCAGGCCTTCGACGCGGCCAACCGCCTGGCACAGGGACGCAATCAACTGCATTATCAGCAGCAATTGACGGACAAAAATCAGGCCGCTGCCGAGCGCCTGACCGAGCAGCGTTTCGCGCTTACAGAGGCCTTGGCGCAGGCAAACGCACGCGCTGAAGAGATAGTGCGGCAAAAACGGGAGTTGCAGCAGCAGGCGGAACAAGACCGGGCCGAACTGGCCAAACAGCAACAAAGCATAAAGCAGCAAAACGGGCTGGTAGGAGAGCTGGCTGCCGTTGAAACGGAACTGCGTTACCGTGCCCATGCTTTAACGGTGCGCGTGAATATGATGGAAGAGATGCGCAAAAGCTACGAAGGCTTTTACCCCGGGGTACGCGCCCTCTTAACAGCCAAGAACAAGGGCGAGGCAAAGCTATCCGGCCTGCTGGATGTAGTAGCCAATCTGTTTACGGCGCCTCCAAAGTATCAGGTAGCGGTGGAAACTTACTTGGGCGCCTCTTTGCAAAATATAGTGAGCGTCAGCCAACAGGCGGCGCGGCAAGCGATAGCGTATTTAAAGGAAAAAGATCTGGGCCGGGCCACCTTTTTACCTTTGGACGCGCTAAAGGTACGCCCTAAGGCCGATATACGGTCTGTAAGCAGCTTAAAAGGTGTACATGGTTTGGCCTCGGAGCTGATTTCCTGCGATGATGAAATACGCCCGGCTGCCAATTTTTTACTAAACCAATTGCTGGTAGTGGAGGATATGGACGCCGCTGTAAAAGCAGCGAAGGAACTGGGTTATCGCCATCCTGTGGTGACCTTGGAGGGGGATCTGGTCAACCCCGGCGGTAGCCTTTCCGGTGGCAGCCGCGCCAAAAAGAGCGGCGATTTGCTGGGTAAGAGGCGTGAGCTTGCAAAGGCCTGCGAACAGCAGGAGCAGTTGAAGCAGGAGCTTGGCAAACGCGAGCAGGAATTGCAGGCGGCGCGGAATAAACTCGGCGAATTGAGCTATCAGGCGGAAGCCATTTCCGCACACTTGCAGGATCTGGCCAATCAGCAATATGCCCTTACCCATGAGGATGAAGGACTCGTTAAACAGCACGAGACGCTGAAAAGACAATCGGAGGCCCTGTATCAGGAGTTGGCAGTATTAGCCGACGAGGCGGTGCTTATAGAAGAACAGCAGCGTGAGCTCACGGAACAAATCGTGGAAGCCGAGGCTGCCGAACAGGGGTTTTCCTCACGCTTCAACGAGCTTACGGAACAGCTGGCTGCCAAAAGCGATGAATGGGAAGGGGAGCGCGAAGACATCAACCGCCAGCGCGTGGAATTGGCCGCGCGGGAGCAAAAGCTGGTAGGGCAGCGTAAATCCCTGGAACGCATAGAGGCAGAAATAGATAATATCCATTGGGAGCAGGAAGCCAAGTCTGCCGATTTGGCGCAATGCGAACAAGAACTTGATGGGGCGCAAACCACGCTGAAAACAACGCAGGCGCAGTTGATAGATTTGCGTGAAGCCCTTATTTTAGCCGAGCAGGAAATGGAGCAAGCCCGCCACGGGTTGGCCGCGGACGCCACCCGTATTGCCGAGCTGGAAAAAGAAGAAAAAGAACTCTCGGCACAGTGCGAAGTATTTCGTGAACAACTACATCAGCAGGAATTAAAGAAAACCCGCATGGAGGCGGATTGCGAAAACGAGCGCGTTAAGTTATCCGAGCAGTTTCATATGACTCCCGAAGAGGCAGCGGCCTGCCCGCAGTTGGAAGGCAGCCGCACGGCGCTTTCCACGCGTTTGCAGCAACTGAAAAAAGAGCTGACCGCCTTGGAGCCGGTGAATATCGCGGCCATTGAGGAATATCGCGAGGTTACGGAACGCCACCAGTTTTTGACCACGCAACGCATGGACTTGTTACAGTCGCGGGAAAGGCTGGATACGGTAATAGCGGAGATGGACCGCATCATGAGCAGCCGCTTTAGGCAGACTTTTAACCAGCTAAGCGAGGAATTTGATAAATCCTTCCGCCGCTTATTCGGCGGCGGTGCGGCAGCGCTGGAACTGACAGAGCCAGAGGAAATACTCACCACAGGCGTGGATATCAACGTGACGTTGCCCGGAAAAAAGATAAGTAACTATAACCTGCTTTCCGGCGGGGAAAAGGTGCTGATCGGCATCTCGCTGATGTTCGCGGTGATGGCGGTACACCCCTCCCCCTTTATCCTCATGGACGAGGTAGACGCGGCCTTAGACGAAGCCAACATCGACCGCTTCACCGCCTATTTACGCGAAATGGCGCTGCGCACCCAATGCGTAATGATCTCCCACCGCCAAAGCACCATGGAAGCGGCAGACAGTCTGTGGGGCGTGACCATGGAAGAAGAAGGGGTATCGAAGCTATTATCGGTGCGCTTGCGTGGCCAAGGACAGGGAATTGCTTAAGGCTTTGAGGGGTGCTATGAAAGAGTTGCCTGTTAGAAAGCATCTTCGGCTGAAGGGATTTGATTATAGTCATAATGGCATATATTATATTACAATATGCGTGAAAGATAGGCATGAATTGTTGGGTAAAATCATAGAGC
>Ga0082212_10006583_pt1 | contig 15564 bp, 11 predicted proteins | sample TergutNt197P3_FD_71548 | JGI IMG/M metagenome (GOLD analysis project Ga0082212, IMG submission 71548) | Neocapritermes taracua P3 segment gut microbial communities from Petit-Saut dam, French Guiana - Nt197 P3 | ecosystem: Host-associated > Arthropoda: Insects > Digestive system > Gut ...
CGGGTTAGCAACGGGCGCGGCTACTTGCTCGTCCGGGTCTTCCCCGCCTTCGCCAAGTAGTACACCAGTGATCGATATGTTAGCCATGCGGCTGTTCCCACCCGCTGCGACTGTTCCATTATTAATTGATGTTGTCCCAAGTGCTCGGAAACGCAACTGCAAGTTATCCAGATCATTTGCAGCAGCAGGAAGTCTGTAACTGTATCTGGTTGCTGCGGTACCGGTTAATTCGTAGTCCTGAACTTTTACCCATGACCCGCCGAGATCTATTTCCAAAGTGAAATCTTTCGGGCCGGTGTTCGTGCCCCATGCATCGAAAGTGACGTCTATACTTTCAAACCCAGAAGTTTTGGTGCCTAGAATCCAATACTTATCTGACTCATCCGCCTTATCCCAGTTACCTGTATAGATAGACTTATTGCTTGCCGTGTAACCAAAGTTAATTTCTGATGAATGCGCAAACATCGATGAGAGAAATGCGCCTCCGGTGGCTTCTACAGGAATTACAGCAGTCGTCCCGCTGAAAACCTGCGAGAAATCCCACTCCGCCAGCGTATGCCTCTCCGCCGCCGCTTTCGCAGTCGGCGCCGCTACCAAAACCAAACCCAGCGCCATGACCAGCGACAGGAGCAGTGACAGCGCTCTTTTTGAAATCTTCCTCGTTTTACTCATTGTCTCTTTTTCCTTTCTTTCTATAAAACATCAATGTTTGTGACTATCGAACATGCGTGGTTCATGCGTGGTTGGTTCGCGAATCGCCCTCACGAAGCGAGTGTCTCAAAAACAAGACGCGCAGCCGCGTAAAAACGGCTGCGTCGTTCGTGTTCTTCTATTATTTCCCCGGTCACTGAGTTCTCTGATACAGTGAGAACCGACAGGGCTTCAACTCCCGCAAGCTCCGCCTGCTTATATAACCCGCCGGTTACGTCGTCGATGACCGGCTCGCGTTCTGCGACACCGCCGACATCACACTGCGATACCTTACAGGTTACTACCGGAATGTTGTGCTTTTTCGCGGCGGTGCGCGCGCGCCCTATCAGGTCATCACTCCCGCCGTCAGCCAGCACTACCGTCCGGAGTGCATAACGGCTGTCCGTTGAAACGCACGCGCCGATATAAATGACCTCTTCGACTCCGAGCCCTATAAGCACGTCGACGAACCCGGTGACCGCTCCACTGTTGAACCCTGCGACCGCTCCACTGTCGAACCCTGCGACCGTTCCACTGTCGAACCCGGTCGCCGCCAGCGCTATCGCTGTTTGACCATAGCTGCCAAAATAGAGCAGTTCATCGTCCTGCTCATACTTCAAGACTGCATATTCCAAATGATGGGCCGTAAGCATTTTTGCTCGCAGAGGGTCGTCGGTCAGGATGACGCTTTTCGGGAAATCCTCAGCTTTGATATCCTTGAGTAAAACTCCTGATGTCAACTATGCACCGTCTCTTTCCGCCACTTGTATCTCTTTCCAACTATTGTTCACATTCACACGCCTCAAACGGTGAATTCTTCACATATCACAATAGCATAACAGGCGAAGTTTGTCAACAACATATTGTGTAATATTTGAGTAAATAATTATTCATTATACTATATAATGTGTTCAGCCGAACATATGTGCTGCTTACACACTATATGTGGATTGCCGCGCCGCCTGCGGCGGCTCGCAATGACGAAGAAGCACAATCGCAAAGGTACCGCGCCGCTTCAGGCGGCTCGCAATGACGAAGAAGCACAATCGCAAAGGTACCGCGCCGCTTCAGGCGGCTCGCAATGACGAAGCTTCTTAATAATAATATCGAACATAGTGTGAACAGAAACGCAATGACGGGTTTCAAAACTTTTCAAAACTCACTGAGTTGACAAATCCAAAATTTCCGACTATACTAAACACGCAATTTGGAATAGTCGGGAGTTGTGGTCATGTATATAAAGCGCGCAATTGAAGAATCTGTCTTGAGAATATCTAAAACTTTCCCCGTCCTATTGGTTACAGGGCCACGGCAAGTGGGGAAAACCACATTGCTTAAGCATCTGGCGGATGAGTCCCGCAGCTATGTTTCGCTGGACGATCCGGACGTTCGCAGAATGGCTAGAACTGACCCGGCATTGTTTATGCAGCGTTATACCCCGCCCATACTGATTGATGAAATTCAATACGCACCCCAAATCCTTCCCTATATAAAAATGAGCGTTGACGATTCCGGGAGCAGGGGGGACTTTTGGCTGACCGGCTCACAAGCGTTCCACATGATGAAGAACGTCAGCGAATCTCTCGCGGGTCGAGTTGGCATAGTAACCATGCTGGGTTTATCCAACAGCGAAATTGACGTTCTGCCATCAGAGCCTTTCACCACGTCTCCGGAGCTGTTAATGCTACGGCTGAAGCGGATTCGAAGAATAGGGTTGAACGAAATATTCGAGAGGATATTCCGCGGCGCCTTCCCCGCCTTATATCATGAAGAACCACCCGAGTTGCAGGATTTTTATCGCTCTTATATCAACACCTACTTGCAAAGAGACATAAGGGATTTATCTCAAGTTGCTGACGAATCCGCTTTTCATAACTTCATGATCATCGTTGCGGCGCGTACCGCTAAACCGGTTATTTATGAAGAGTTAGCGAAAGAAGCGGACATCAGTCAACCAACAGCCAAAAAATGGTTATCTATTCTGACGTCTTCCGGTCTCGTGGCGTTGGTGCAGCCATACTCAAATAACATTTTGACACGCACTGTCAAGATGCCGCTTATGCACTTTCTTGACACAGGGCTTTGCGCTTACCTGCTTAAGTGGGGAAACACTGAAACATTGGAGCGGGGCGCTATGTCGGGATCGTTCTTTGAAAGCTGGGTGTTTTCAGAAATTTACAAAAGTTATCTGAACGCCGGAAAAGAACCGCCGGTATATTATTACCGTGACAAGGAAAAGCGGGAAATCGACCTGCTCATCTATGAAAACGGCACACTGTACCCCATCGAAATCAAGAAAGCGGCGTCCCCCGGCACAGAAGCTGTAAAGCATTTTAAGGTTCTCAATACGGTTGCCGAGCCGGAACGATTCGGTGAGTTGGATCAATATAAAACAGAAATCGGAAGCGGCGCGGTCATATGCATGGCTAACGACTTGATGCCGGTTGACAAGAAGAACTGGTTAGTGCCGGCGTGGATGATCTGAATCAGTGACGGTAGTACCTTACGGACAAAGAAAGATAGGGACGACAAAGGGGGAAGACAGGAGAACCGGTCCTGTCTTCCTTCGTCTTCCCGGGTGATTTGTCTATCAGTATTTCCCGAAGTCTCCTGAGCTGTGGCTTGATTCGTAATATGACGGTTCAGGCTCGCTGAACTGCTTTTGCGGTTTTCTGGCAGCGGGCGGCAGGCTTGGTCTGGATCCCACGCTGTCTTTGAGTTTGAACTGCGCTATCATCGACTCAAGCATGTTCGCCTGGCTGCTCATCTCTTCGGACGCCGCGGCTGACTCCTCGGCAGTCGCGCTGTTCTGCTGGATTACCTGCGCAACCTGGTCGATTCCGACATTTATCTGCTTGATTTCCGAAGCTTGCTGCTCCGAAGACCTTGCGATTTCATTTACTATCATGTCACTCTCGTTGATACCCGCCACGATCTCAGTGAGGCTCTCCGCCGTTTCGCCGGCGATCTGGGCGCCGAGCTCCGCTTTCTCCATCGAGTTCTGGATCATATCGCCCGTTTCTTTCGCCGCCTCCGCGCTCTTGGCGGCAAGGCTGCGGACCTCTTCCGCCACGACCGCGAAGCCTTTTCCGTGCTGGCCCGCTCTCGCAGCTTCAACGGCGGCGTTGAGAGCGAGGATGTTCGTCTGGAACGCGATATCGTCTATAACTTTAATAACCTTGCTTATATTCTGGCTCGCCTGATTGATATCTTTGACGGCGGTCATCATCTCATCCATTTGATGGCTGCCTTTTTCGGCGTTGTCCTTTATCGTACTGGCGAGGTTTGCCGCGTTGATCGCCAGTTCCGCGTTTTCTTTGGTCTTCTGCGCGATATCGCCGATGGAAGCCGACAGTTCCTCCACGGACGCCGCCTGCTCGGTCGAGCCTTGCGCAAGAGACTGCGCTCCGTCCGCCACTTGCTTGGAACCGATGGACACCTGCCCGGTGGACGCGTTTATCTCACCGAACATGTTGTTAAGGTTATCCATCATCTGCTGCAATGAAAGCCCCATAACGTCCTCCGGCGACAAGAGCGTAATGTCGGATGTAAGGTCGCCGTTGGCTGTAGTCTCAAGTATCCTGCTGATATACCCGATCCGGTTCACAAAGTCGGAAGCTGCCGCGACAAGATGTCCGATCTCGTCTCGAATATGCGCATAGTTTCCGATAGTCGCCTCATCTTCTTTTGAGAGCGCTATATCGCCTGTGGAACTGGCTCTTTTCATAAACACTGACAGAGCAACGATCGGCTTGCTTATAAGCCCTGAGATGTAAAGCGCCATGAAAATCGCGATACCGACAGCGACGACCAGCACGACTATTATCAGGATCAGCAGCAGATTCGCCATGCTGGTGTTGCTTTCCGACATACCCTTCGCCCGGTCAACTTTCATTGAGAGGCAAGTTTCAAAGCCCTCAATTATTCTGTTTATGGTCGGCAGGATATTATCAAACTCCACGAGTATTTGGTCAGTATTATCCTGGCGTGCAAGATCATAGCATTTTGAAAGAAAATTGATATAATCTTTTTCATACAAGTTGCGCGCCTCAGTAAACAAATCTGTGGCTTCTTTAGTCAGGATCGTATCATCGTATATGTCCATACTCTCGGTCATTACTCTTTTTTCTTCTTCGATCGCGCTGTAAGTAGCCTCGATTTTGTTCGTGTCATTCGACATCGTCGCAATCAGATACTCCCTCGCATTGACCCTCATCTTTTGCATTGTTTCAAGGATTTTAGCCATAGCCGGCATCGGAACAGTCTGCATTTCATACATTTCTGTATCTGCGCTGTCGATTTTCAGCATTCCAACAATACCTACGACTCCGACCACTACTGTCAGGACAATGACAATAAGGAAACTGATGATCAATTTCATAGATACTTTCATGTTTTTCATTGGGTGATCCTCCTCTTGTTGTGGGCATTTGTGTAATAATATCACACTTAATTGTAGAATGCATTAAATTTTTTAACATTTTTCTACTTTTTGCGGCAAAAATAAACATTTGATGTTTTTGCGTTTCTATAGTAACATGCAGAAATCAGGAGTTACTGTTTCCGCTGTGCAAGAGAAACAGAAGCGTGGGAAAGATCGATCATTGAAAGTGTGAGGCTGGCAGTGGCGGAAATCCGGGAAAAAGTGAATAGCGTTCAGGCAGGCGAGAATCCCCTGGGGACCAAGAAAATCGGGTTTCTCATGCTGCAGTTCGCTATTCCCGCAGTCATAAGCAATCTTGTTAATGCATCCTATAATCTTGTAGATCAGGCGCTTATCGGGAACGTCGTCGGAATGCTGGGGATCGCGGCGACTAACATCGCGTTTCCTCTGACGACTATCTGCGCCGCGGTGGGTTATCTGCTTGGTACGGGCGGAGCTTCAAACTACAACCTGCAGCTTGGAAAAGGCGATAAAGACGCCGCCAACAGATACGCATGCAACATACTTAGTCTGCTTGTGATCATCGGCGTCGCCATTGGGGCGATAACTCTGATTTTCGTCAAGCCTCTGGTTTTTGCCTTCGGTGCGACCGAGCGGGTGGCTCCGATGGCATTTTCGTATACGACCATAACCGCAATCGGAATCCCTTTCAGCATTTTTACAACCGGTGCATGCGCGCTCATCCGAGCCGACGGCCACCCCCGCTACTCTATGGGCTGCATGTTAGCCGGCGCTATTTTCAATATCGTGACCGATCCGATCGTCGCGCTTGTATTTGATTGGGGGCTCGTCGGGCTGGCGTGGACGTCAACTATCGGGCAAATGCTGTCCGCCGGTATCGCGGTATTTTATTACTTGAGGATAACAAAAACTATATCCCTGAAGAGGGAGTATTTCCGGCCGAGGTCAAACTTGGCGAAAAACATCTGCGCGCTGGGCCTCACGCCGAGCATCAATCAACTGGGCGTGACGATCGTCCAGATCACAATGAACAACACCTTGAGGTACTACGGCGCAATGTCTGTTTACGGCAGCGATATACCGCTTGCAGCGGTCGGGGCTATATCAAAACTGACCGTCATATTCACAGCGTTCGTGGTAGGCGTCGCGCAAGGCTGCCAGCCTATCAACGGCTTTAACTACGGGGCGCAGAAGTATGACAGGGTCAAAAAGACGCTTAGGCTTTCGCTGACCGTTGGCGGTATTCTTTCCTTATCGGCGTTCGCCGTTTTTCAGCTTTTCCCGCGGCAGCTAATGGTCATATTCGGGGAGAACGACCCTCTATATCTCGAGTTCTCGGTGCGTTATCTGCGGATATTCATGTTCACAATATTCCTGAGCGGCGTTCAGCCTATCGCGGCGACATTTTTCCCGTCGATCGGTAAAGCGGGCCACGGGCTGCTTATCTCTCTGTCACGGCAGATAATCTTTTTGCTGCCGCTGCTGCTCATTTTGCCTATTTTCTTCGGCTTGAACGGCGCAGTATATGCCGGGCCGGCCTCAGACTTCGCGGCCGCCTGCGTTTCCGGGACGCTTATCGTGAGGGAAGCAAAAAAATTGACCGCGCTGCAAAAAGCGCGGTTGTAGGGACGTCCGCACCCGGTCGTCCGCTGTGCCGGTCATCCGCTGTGCCGGTCGTCCGCTGTGCCGGTCGTCTGTTGTACCCATCGTCCGCTTTGCCGGTCGTCCGCTTTGCCGGTCATCCGCTGTGCTGATGGCAGCGGCCATTCTCTGTTCACCCTAAAGTTACGTCATCGCGAACGAAGCGTGGCGATCCACAACTAAATGTTCGACAGCAATCTGTCCATCAGCAGGAGGTTTTCCTCAGGCGTCGCGGCGGGAACCTCGCAGCCGGCTGCTATTAGTGTTGTACGGTCGTCGAGCGTGGCACATTTGAGGACCTCACGTTCGACCATGGCAGGGTCGCCGCGCAACATCACTGCTACCGGGTCAACGTTACCACAAACGCTTGTTTTTGTGTCCGCAAAAGCTTCGGCTGCTTTCCCGAAATCGACCATCCAATCAATATCAAGGATATCCGGCCCGACCCTTCTCAGCAGCGGCAGTATCGCCGTAATATTACCGCAGATATGCAGCTTGACCATCGCTCCGTTATCACGTATGTAGTCCGTCAATGCTCTGTCATATGGCAGGGCGAATTCTTCATAGAGTTGCGGGCCTATGAGCGAAGCTACGGCGTTACCGACGCCTATTATATCCGCGCCCGCCTTGATTTGCTCCAGAGCAAAACGGCATTGCTGCTCAAATACTATATCCATAAGCTCGTTTAGCGGGCTTTTTTCGTCGTCGGTCAGATCGTACATGAGCTTATTAACACCGCGAAGGTCGGCGAGCTCCGCCAATATTCCCTCCACCCAGCCAATAACAGGGTAGTCTGACCGCACCTTTTTTCGCAGTAGTTCAACGCCTTTTATGCGGTCGAGCGTTCGGGGGCTTTCAAGAGGGTCTGTTTTCTTGACTCGCTCGATATCGAGTCCGTCGGCAAGCAGCGGTGGGTCGCAATACGGGACTCCGTTTTCGGGGTAGACCAGTGTTGAGCCAAACGCCGACGCTTCTCGCATAGGGTCCGAGATCGCGCTGACAGAGTCGAACCCGAAACGTTCCGCACAGATAAGGTTTCCTTCAACCAGTTTTCTGTAGTCCTGTACGTACTCTTTGTATGTAGCTCCGGCGGCTTTCGCCACAAGGCCCATAGCGATGTTCATATTCGGGATCTTGTCGACGGGTTCTCCGTGTATCCGCGCGTATACGCGCTCCATGGAGTTCACAATCCGGCTACCCCACAGTCCTTTGGTAACGTGAGATATGAGTTCAATTCGCTGTGAGCGAGGGTGTTGCCGAAGAATCTTATGGCTCCGGTTGAGTATGTCAGCTTTGAGTAGTCCAGCTTTCCGGTCAGGATACGGCGATAGGTTTCGGCTGTCATGTAGAACTTCGATTCATACTGCTCCGCCTCGCCCTTGGACACAGTGCATACGCCCCCCGCTATCGCGACGGTCCATGCTCCGTCGTTATCTCCGCTGTCGTGAAACTCGTACACCACGGTCAGTTCCCGGTCGCCGGCTTTTGCGGGGTCAAAGTACTCGGCGATCTTATCAAGGTATGTCTCTACGTTATAATCGGCGCTGACCTGCATCTTTTTCTGTCTCTGTTTCAACGCCCACTCCAGCAGCAGTTGCTTCAGCATTTCCCCGCCTCCTCTACCGCTTTCGTAATTGCGCGCAGGTTCTCAAGGCTCGTCCCATTCGGGACTGAGTCGCCCGACCCAAGCAAGACTCCCGGCCTCCCCCGCGTTTTTTCAAGTATCTCTACCGCTCTCTCATAGCATTTACGCGGGTCGTCCAACAAGAATGTATCGCACCCTATCCCGCCTTTGACGGCAAGGCGCGGGAACGCTTCGGCCGTCTCCCACAGCTCCATGTCGCCGGTCGGCGCGGGCGCGAGATCCGCCACTGCGTCAAATCTGCACCCCGCTATCTTAGCGCTCATGCAACTTAGTTTGCCGCACATGTGTATGACGTGCAGTTTACCATACTCGTGTAAAATGTCGGCATACTCATTGAGTTGCCGGGCACAGTATTTCTCATAGCGTTTCGGAGAGATCGTCGTCCAGCTTGTGTTTTCCGAGTTGATAAAAATCTCGGCCTTGCTGCGTCTGGCTGTCTCTCTTATCTGCCGCTTATACTGGTTATGCATCAGCTCCATCACTTCGTCGAACAACTCCGGTTCGTCTGCATGCATGTAGTATGTGTTTTCCACGCCGGCAAGCATGTTTATGAACATTTGGTGCGGAGTCATCCCGATACTCACATCGGTTATGACGCCGTCCTCCCCGACGACCGCTTCTTCCCACGCGTAGTGATCCGTATAGTCCGCGATGAAAAGGAAACTGTGTTCAAGCACATACCTGTACACGCGCAGGTCTTGCGGCGTCTTCAGCAGGTATTCCACCGGAGCGTTTATCGAACCGCCGTAGCCGCTTCTCTGCCGCTCGGTGATCGTCCCTTCCGGCGTTTTGTATCCGCTCACGACGTCGCCGTCGGTATAGTAGCGTATCTGCTCAATTTTGCTGTTACCTTTTGGCAGCCATAGTCCTATGCGGTCCACAACCGCTTGCGTCCAGATGTCGCAGCCAACGGCGCGCTGCGCTTCCGCAACGCGGTGCGGCGTGTTTTTTGGGAATCCCGAAATCGTGTACGGTACCAGCAGAGGTACCCACGGCACGCGATCCACCGGCTGTCTGCGGAGAGCGGCGAGGATGCGTTCTTTTCCAGTCATTTCAGTTTTCATCAGTCCTCCTTACGTTTACGGGACACGGGCGATTGTCAGAGCGACTCACAGTCGCTTTTCGCCCCTGCAATGCGGGACGCCCGGTGTGCGTCCCCTACGAAACGGACGGTGGGACGCCCGGTGTGCGTCCCCTACGACGCGGGACGCCCGGTGTGCGTCCCCTACGACGCGGGACGCCCGGTGTGCGTCCCCTACGACGCGGGACGCCCGGGGCGCGTCCCCTACGAAACGGGCAGCGGGACGCCCGGGGCGCGTCCCCTACGACGCGGGACGCCCGGGGCGCGTCCCCTACACTTCCTCTTCCTCCGGCTCCTCTCGCCGCGCTTTGAGTTCCGCGAGGATTGCCGGGTACTCTTTATCCAGCTTAAAGAAAAGCAAAATGATCCCCATGCCGATCAGCAGCACTACAGGGACCCAAATGTACACAAAATTGATAGCGTTGATCGTTGACTCCGTCTGCCCTGTAGGCCCGAACCCGTCGACTGACCGGGCGACATACCCTCCAATGCTCAGCGCGATACTTACGATCGCAGCGCCGAGTCCGTTCCCGAGTTTCCCGCCGAAGCTTGACGCGCTGTAAACCAGGCCTTCGGTGCGCACGCCGGACTTCCATTCGCCGTATTCAATCGTATCGGCGACGATAGCAAACAATGTTCCAATGATAAAGGACGACCCGAACGCTTTGAATATCACGGCCACAAATATGATAGTCAGGTTCGTGCCCGCCAGATACACTATCAGGCTGCCGATGATACCGCAGATGATGCCAAAAAGCGCGGCGTTCCGCTTGCCGAACTTTTTCACGATCGGCGCAAGCACAAAAGTACCTGCCAGCATTGGCAAAACGCCGACTATCGTGATCGTTCCGACCAGCCCGAAATCGCCGAGTATCTCGCGGCAGAAAAACGCGGTCATTCCGCCGAGTCCGGACGACGTGTATGACAATACCGCGTAAATCACTATCATCACCCAGTATTTGTTCTTGAGCAGCGCCTTGACCCCTACTTTTACCGGCACCTTGTCCGCTACTTTCGTCGCTGCCACCACACGTTCCTTCGTGTTGAAGTAAGTGATTAAAAACATGATCACCGCCAGCGCTCCGATGATCAGAAACGTCATGCGCCAGCCCTGCGCGCCGCCCCCGAATATAACCGTAAGCTGCGGCACCGCCATGTTGACGATCACGCCCGCCACGATCGCCATGAACAAGCGGAAGATATTCAGTACAGAGCGCTGGTACTGGTCTTGACTCAGAGCCGCGTTCAGTACGCCGTAAGGCATATCCACGCTGGTGTAGATTATTGTCGTCATTATATTATAGGTAATGAAAGCGTACACTATGCGCAGACTCAGTGACCAGCCCGGCATTGTGTTGAAGCACAGGAACGCGGCGACGCCGAACGGGATCGCCATGCGCAGAAGCCACGGGCGCGCTTTTCCCTTGGGGCTTTTCCCCCTGTCTACGATGATCCCCATTCCGATGTCAGATACCCCGTCAAAAATACGCGAGACCAAAAGCAGTATCCCGACAGTCGCCGCGGGTATCAAAGCGACGTCTGTGTAGAACACTACCATAAACGCGCCGAGTGCCGTCCAAACCAGGTTACACGCAAGGCTTCCAAGACTGTAAGAAAACCGCTCTTTGAAACTGAGTTTTTCGTTCATATGAGTATTCCATTCCTCTCTTTATTCATTACGAAATTCATTACGAAATTCATTACGAAAATTTAATTTCGAACTTAAGCGGGTTTGCCCCGCCTCCCTCGCCGGTGAACGCAATACCGTTTTCCGTCTGCTCGAACTGCGCAGCCGAACCGTTCACTGTAAGTGAGAACTCTCTTCCCGGTTTGAAGAATGTGAGTTCTATCTTCCATTTTCCCTCCGCCAACGGGCAATAGCTTCCTTTGAAACCGGACGGCGAACGCTCCAGCGCGGCCAATCTGCTGTCAAACTTATATTCCTCTTCAGGGAACCCCATGTTGAACGCTGCGCCCTCGCCGGTAAACTCCCCCGCGAACATACACGCCGCGTTATACAACGTCCATGCGTGAGGATGCAAGTTATACACCGGGAAGTCCACCCATGCCAGCTTCGCCTTGCGCTCTTCGGGATCGGAAATAAAGAACGTACGGCCCGGTTCTTCAGACAGCACCGAGTTGTATGTGTCCGGCCCGCTCCATGTGCCTTCCCAACTGTTCGGATAATTCTCGGCATGGTTTGCGAGCGTGTTTTTGCGCCACTCTTCATAAGCCGCCGCAGGATCGATCCTTCCCAGCGCCATTATCAGCGTTCCCGTGATCGACGGCCAGATCCCACAGTTTGTCGCCATCCCGTCCGGCGCTTTCATACCGCTTTCCGGGCAGCGGTCGGCAAGCATCGCGCCGATCGGCGACGGGTCCTGGCACTTCTCTTTTATTTCCGCAACAAGCGTTTTTGCCTGATCCGGACTCGCCGCGCCGCACATCAACACCCACGGCTGCGGCTCAAGCCACAATCTGTCCTCGCCTGTCCATCCGAGCGCGCTGCCAAGGTACGCGCGTCTGAACCATTTGCCGCTCCACTGCCCGGCGACGGCCTCTCTCTGTTTTTGCGCAAACTCCGCGGCCTTGTCTCCGTCCTCTCCCGCCATAATGAGGACTTCGGCGTACTTATCCAACACAGCGGCGGCCATGGCGCCCACCAAAACGCTCTCACCTTCCTTGTATATCCGCTCCTGCTCCTTCGGGTCTGTGTTACCGACGACGACATTATCATTCCAGTCACCGCCGAGCAGGCGCGGTAAGCCGTGTTCGCCCGTGCCGGTGAACGTCAGGAAATGGTCGAAACAACGTTTCACAAGCTCAAGCGCAGTAGTCTCGTCTTGCTTAACTCCTTTATACGGGTAAGGTCTGATCCGCTCTTTCAGAATCGATAAATCTTTCGTGGCAAGTATATACTCGCACAGAGTCCATATCAGCCAGAGTTCCAGATCGTCGGATAGAAACGGCGATATCATTATCGCTCCGTGGCCGCATATCCCGTACGGGACGGTTCCATCCGGCAGCACTGATTTCAGCGTATATCGCAATATCTCGCGCACAAGTTCGGAGTCGGTGAAAATGAACGGCATGACATGTTGCAGCGGATCCCGCGACGCGCCTTGAAAGCCCATAATATACTGATACACGTGCCCCTGTGACAAAATGTGTTCTCCGAACGCGCTGTCGTATGTGGCGGCCGCCCGCAGAGACTGATTGTGCCACAAAAGCTCGCGGTCGATCCACTCCTTGCCCGGTATTTTGAGCGAGATCCGTTCTTCCTTCCACATTTCGCATGAGTCGGCAAAAAGTTCGTCGAAACCGCCGCCGTACTTCTTCAGCAGCTCAGCCAGTTTGAACCCCTCGGGTACATAACCGAAAACATAAGTCAGCGTTACTTTCCCGCCGGGCGGAACGGTCGTCGGCGAGACCGCGATCATAGCGGTGTGCGCTTGTTTCATCTTTAGTTTTCCGGCTCTTCCGTTTCTTCCGGTTCCTCCGGATCCTCCGGTTTCTCCGGTTCCTCCGGTTTCTCCGATCCCTCCGATTTTTCCGGCGCCTGCCGGGTCGTTGACGCCGCCGGTACCGAAAAACGCCCGCTCGTCCGTGATAAAACAGTCCACAGGCGCGTCCGGCGCGCTCAGGAATGTTTCGGGCGGGCTGACGTCCTCATAATCGTCGAGTTCCCCGAGATAGAGTGAATAATTGTGCGCCGTCTCCGCAAGCGGCCTGTACCTTTTCTGCGCTATTCCCCATATCTTCTTGTCAATAAATCCCCAGCCTTTGAAACTCATCGAGTTACGCAAAGTACTCCCTTCGACTGTGAACCGGTTAACGTATTTATCCGCAAGTTTTCGCCTCATGGTATGCGCGGAGTTGTTGATGTACGTGTCCAACTCCGCCGTATTTCCGGCAAGCGAGAGCAGCAGAGTCCTGAGAGACATCAAGTACGGCCTTGCGCCCCAGTACTCATACCACTTTACCTGTTTGGGCGCCGCACTGTCATTCGAGATAGTTACCCGCGAGACGACCACGGGATCGTCGCCAAAGGGTGTGAATATAAGCTGATCGGCTGTCAAATCGCCTTTCCTGACTGTTTTCCGCATGTAACCCGCGCCGTAAACCCGCTCGAAAGAGTCCGCCTTTCCGTCGTAATACGTTGAAAGCACTGAGTCGCCGTCAACAAGCCATCCCAGGCCCCCTCCGTAAACGTTGCGCTCCGGATCCACGTCGCCAAGGAATTTTGGCGCGCCTTCGTCCTGCCGCGCTTGCACAGTGCCGAAGTTAGAAGCGACACATGTGACGCGGCCGTTTCCAAACTGGAAAGTGTGGTCGTTTTCATTTCGCCAGACGGTGTTCGTCGGCGACAGCGCGGCGGGGTCCGACAGTTGGTCGCAGTCGTAACGGTATGCCGGCAGCCCCTGTTCATCGGTGATCCATTCGCCGAAATAACCCGATCCAAACGGTTTAGTGCTTGGCTTATCCATAGACCTCATTCCCCTTCTTTTATTCTGCTCATTTCCTCCTATACCCTATACCCTATCCCCTCATTCATTAAGCGCCTCAATCATCGCCAGGAAGTTTTCCACAGGCACGTTTGCCTGAGTATTGTGGATCGTGTTGAACACGAACCCTCCGTTTTGCCCGAAAACACTCACGTTGCTTCGAACTTCTTCGCGCACTTCCTCCGGCGTTCCGAACGGCAGAGTGCTTTGTGTCCTGACGCCGCCGCCCCACCAAACCAACTTATCTCCATACTTCTGTTTCAGCGTCTGAGGGTCCATCCCGGCAGCGGATATCTGCACCGGGTTCATGACGTCAAATCCCGCCTCGATGAGGTGCGGCAGAAGCGGCTCGATCGCTCCGCAGCAATGTTTGAACACCTTCCAATTCGTATGGGCGTGAATCCAATCCGTCATTTTCCTATAGCTCGGCAGGTAAATCTCGCGGAATGTCTCTATTGACATCATCAAGCTCCGCTGGTTGCCAAAATCCGCGCCGCACAGCGTAATGACGGAAACACGATCGCCTACTGCCTGGTGGTACAGTTCAAGATTTTTGACGGCGATATCCGTCTGACGGTCGAAAACCTCTTTTATGTAGTCCGGCCTGATTATCGGCGATATGTACCAGTCCTCGATGTCGCGGACGCCTTTCGGGTCAGGCAGCATTGTCCCGGGGACAAACGCTATATCTCCGAGTCCCGTGCCTCCCGGCCCCCCGCTTATGATCGCGTAATCGGTGTTGTCATACAGAGCGCGCGCTTCGCGCTCGGCGCTTCTGAGCGTCTCGTCGTCCAGCAGCGTGAACTCCTCAAGGTTGTCTGCGGGATCGAGGGAATCCTCGTCCTCGACCGGTTTCGCGCGGACAGTCGCGTCAAAGTAAAACCCGCCTTTCGGCATAACTCCGGCAGGAGGATAACTCCTGTCGCCTCTCGCATATAGGAACAAGCGGCCATCCGGCTCATACTCCGTGCTAAAATCTTTCGGCACAAGCACAGGCGTACCGTCGTTCATAGTGAACGGTTTGACCGGCATATTGTCAAAGCCGAACAGGTTGCCTGTCGGCCACATAGGAACCGTGTCCACGCGAAGAGCGCGGCGCAGGTCCTCGCCGACTTCGCCCAGCATCTGGTACGGGCAATATATCGGTATCGGTTTCTCGGGCAACCCGAGAGCGCGGCGAAGCTTGAATACAAAGCTTGCGGCGATCCCTGAAACGCCGGACGCGCCGAAATCACGCGGAGTCCTGTCGGGCGTCCGGTGTTCCAGCGCGGCTTGTACCCTTTCCCTTGACGTCATACTCATAAATGATGCATCCTCCGAAGGTCAGAGATATTGAGATATAATGTTTTTATCATTATGCATGATGTCATCATGATTTACAAGCAAAATATTGATGTTGATCAACTATTACAAAATTACGAAGTTACTGATCACGGTCAACCGGAAGTACTCTTTCAAGTATCGTCATTGCGGCCTCCGAGCCGCAATCCCCCTCGGATAGGCGCATGGCTCAGGGGATTGCGGCTCCCCCGGGCGGGCCCCGGGGCAGCCTGGCCGCCAAGAAGGCGGCGGGTGGACAGGGGACCATGAAAAAGCG
>Ga0082212_10006584_pt1 | contig 15564 bp, 9 predicted proteins | sample TergutNt197P3_FD_71548 | JGI IMG/M metagenome (GOLD analysis project Ga0082212, IMG submission 71548) | Neocapritermes taracua P3 segment gut microbial communities from Petit-Saut dam, French Guiana - Nt197 P3 | ecosystem: Host-associated > Arthropoda: Insects > Digestive system > Gut ...
ACGTTGACCACCACCGCGACGCCGACCCCCACCTTGGAGTTGACGGCGGAGGCGTCCGCGCTGATCTCGCTGTCCGTGTCATTTTTACTGGTGACTTCGAGATTGCCTGCTTCGGTTACCAGGCCAATCCCGTCGCCGACGATGGCTTTCGATACGTTGGACTGAACGTTGACTGCTACGCCGGCGGCTACCTGGACGCTGCCCTCTGCCGTCTCTGCTTTCTGGCGATCCTTCGTCAGCTTATCCACGCTGTCCCCGTTGGTGTTTTTGCTGTTCACCACTTCCGCCAAGCCCCTGCCGGCGCTGGTATTGGCGTCGGTGACCGCGTCCGCTTCGCCTTCGTCGAAGAGCCTGGCGAAGTCTTCGCTGAAATCGTCGTCGTCCTTGTCCGGATCCGGCTCTTTGAATAGGTCCGCTAAGCCTTCGTAGGGGTTGTCTTCCCCATCGTCAGCAGCAGCCCTGGCGCCTAGCCCAGCATCACCCGATCCATCTCCAGCGCCTGTGCCATCCCCAGCGCCCGCGCCAGTGCCAGCGCCCGAGCCAGCGCCCGTGCCAGCGCCCGTGCCCGAGCCAGCGCCTGGGTCAGGGTCAGCGTCCCCGCTACCCGAGCCGCCTCCATCGCCGCCTGAGCCACCGCCATCGCCTGAGCCACCGCCATCGCCTGAGCCGCCGCCTTTCTCCTCTGCCTTGGCGCCCTTTGCCCCGGCTTTGGCATTCGCCTTGACCCTGCTCACGGACGCCGCGCCCACCAGTATGCTCTTCGCCTGCATACTGCGAAATAGCCCGGCCTGGGCGCTGTCGTTCAACACATTCACCACGAAAGCGCCGCCAAAACCTACGTTGTCTCCGGCAGACTGGGCGTCTGCGGTCATGGTACGCGTCACTTTATTCGATGCCTCGATCTTCGTATCCCCTTTCAGCTGGATCACCTGGTCCAGCTCGGCAGCCTGGATCTCCGCCTCCACGCTCACGCCGGAGACCACCAGCGCCAGAGCCGGTACAATGGCAATGCCGCCTTCCGCCCCTGCTTTCGCTGTCACCTTCTCCGCCCCTTCGAAGCCTGCCGTGATATGCAGGTTACCTATGGACGCGTCCTGGGCTGCGGCTAAGGCTGCTTTCGAGCCAATCCGCGCTACCACATCGATGCCGGACACACTCACCGCGACCCCGGCGCCGACGCCGACTTTATCACTTTCCGGCTTGCCATCCACACTCTTAGGCTTGCCGTCATCCTTCTTTACCTCGCCCGTATTCTCTTGATCGCTTTGGATCCCGGTAGCCTTGCTCCCAGGGGCTTGGTTTCCGTCGGCTTTCGCCTCTTCCTTGTCACCGCCGCTTTCCTTATCTTTCTTCCCGTCCTCTTTGGCAGCCGCCCCTGCCGCGTCCGCCGCTGCTACGAGGCTGCTTCTGCTCACCTTCGAGTCGATCAGCACATCCCCCTCAACCCCCGTGACCCACAAGTCTCCGTTAAGCTCAGCCTCATTCTCCCCGCTGGCGACCTGTACGGCAATCGCCCCAGCCAGCCCCAAATCCGCGTCCACATATCCGGCTTTCGCCACCGTAGATGAAGAGAGATCAACCGTCTTCGCTTCGATCTTCAAGCTGCCGGCGGACGCCGTGCTTTGGATGGATACCGTGTTGGCATAATTGACCACCGATACGGCTACCCCTACGCCCAAGGCTACGCTCCCTGTGCTGCTTGTGTTGGATTTTTCTGCTTCTCCGTCTTCAAATGTGGCAAATAGCTGGACATTGTGATCATCGGTATTGGCTGTTCCCGGCATGGTGAACTTGTACACGCCGGAAGCTGCAGGCTTGATCTCCTTGCCTCCGACAGTGAGGCTGCCCGCCTTTAGCCGTTTCCCTTCCCCGGCTTTCACTTCTACGGTCAACTCGTCGCCAACGCTGACCTTCGCCTCTGTGCTTATGCCCTCCGCGGCGCCGGGGTCATTGGCCGCGATGACCTTCCCATCCTTGTCCTTGATATGGATGACGCCTTCGCCCGAAATGGTGAGCGCCAGCGTTTTCTCCTCTCCTTTATACTCCGCTACGATATTGACGTCCCCAGCCGGCATCTCAAAGGTATAGCGGCTATCTTCCTCGTCCGCCCGCGCCTCCATCGTCTGCGCCGCGCCTTCCCCGTCTATATAGCTGACCTTCACCTTATCTACCTTATATCCCACATGGGGCTTTATATTGACCACCACTGTATCGCCTTCATTGGCAAAGGGGACGTCTGTATAGGCTGTACCCCCAGTTGCGTTGAGATTACTGACGGTGACCTTATGCCCTTTGGGCGCAAAATCAGCAGCCAGTGTAGCCTCCCCTTCCTCTGGCATGACAAAGGTGCAGGAATTGCCTGACATGGCAAGCGCCTCGCCATTTAGCTTCACGCTTTCTACCGTATAGCCGTCCCTGGGATGGATGGTTACGGTAATCTCTTTTCCGGCAGTCTGCTCTTCTTCATTATCTACATCAATAGAAAGGAAGCCGTTCTTCGTCTCCGCGAAGATGACCTTCCCGACTACACGCTTGTCATAGGTCATGTCCTTCGTCCCGCCCGCGCCCTCAGGACCGCTGGGCTTCCCGGTCGCGCCGGCGCTGGTCCGCTTCACCAGGGAGCCGTCCGCCAGCGTCCTGTTCACCAGGGAGCCGGTTGCCCTGGCACTGAGAAGCCCCTGGGCGACGATTCCGCCTGTGGTCTCGATCAACACGGCATTTGTATTGCCGGCATAGGTTACCGCCAGAGCGCCGGCAAGCTGCGTACTGCTGGTAGGTCCGCCATTCGCGTCCTCTTTCGCGCCGGCCGTTCCCGTATTGACAACGTCCGTCACCCCTGTGCCGTCGCTGGTATTGGCACGGGTATTGGCGCTGCCCGCTTGTCCTCCGGTGAGCTTGCCGATGATCTGCTCCAATGCGCCCGCGCCTTTATCGCCGCTTGCCGACCCGTTGTCTTCTGTCTGCTTTTTCGTCCCGCCCAGTACGTCCTTGACTTTATTTACCAGATTTTCCAAAGTGAATGCGTCGCCCCCATCCTCCGGGTTCGACGTGGCTGTATTGGTAATGTGTTCATATGATACGGCGCTTATCTCCATCCCACCGCCGCTATAAACTGAGGCATTTCCCGTCACGGCTGCGCGTACGTCCTGCAGGACAACGCTAATGGCAAAGAATCCGCCGGATTTACCCGCTTCGTCCTTCTTGTCGTCATCGTCTTTGCCGTCTTCCTTTTTCTCCTCTTTCGCTTTGACCGGGCCTGTGGCTTTCGTCTCCGCCTTCGTTTTTCCGTCTGCGCTAAGGATGGCGTCCGCTGCAGACAGGAGGGCAGCATTCCCCTTCAGTTCTACATAAGCTTCGTTGATCACTGCAGAAATCGCCGCAGTAAAAGGCAGCAGCCCCGTGCGCCCTGTGGTTTTCAGCTTGACTTCGCTTCGCGCCCGCAGAAGGGCGCCGCCTTCTTTGCTTTCGATCCGGGCGTCCCGATCCGCAATGACCCCAGCCTCCGCCACCACCACGCCGATCGCCAAGGGCAAGCCAAAAGCAGCCAGACTCTCGTTCGCCGCGCTTACGTCCACTGTGTTTTCCGCCACGATCCTGAGGGCGGCTGCCGAGATCTCACCCAGGATCTCCACGATGGCGCTGCCGATTTTTATGGCGACAAAATTTACATTTAATGTATCTCTATACTTTTCCCCCAGCTTCGCGGTCAGATCCTCTAGAGTGGGTAGGAGGGACATATTCTGCACACTGGATGCGAGGATGCTGATCACCTGCTCAGCGATAAGCCTTGCCCCTTCCGCGATCCTGACCAGGACGCCGACTACGATATCAAATAGGCTGGTCTCCATACTGAGCCCGTCTTCGCCGATGAAACTGCCTTCAAGAATAGAAAGGCTGTGTTTATCCGAATCCTTCGCGTTTACCAGGATATTTTTACCTTGCACAGTCCCGGTGAATACGATTTCTGTCTTTGCGTCCAGCCCGTTATTTTCACCATGGATCACAATATTCAGGTTCGGCGCGATCACGTCCCCTAATGTGACCTTCCCGCCCTTGATGACCAGGTTGGACAAAAAGGCGCCCTCGCCGCTTGTATTGGAATACGCCCAGACGCCGTCGCCTTCCGCGCTCCCGTCTTCCGCGCTCCCGCCTCCCGCACCTCCGCTCCCCGGTGCGGCTAGTTCGTAGTTTTTGAAGGAATCGAAAACAGTCCCTTCTTCCGCCTTTTCTGTGACTTTATTTTCCAGTTCGTCGGTGAAAGACTGGACGGCGGTTGTATTGACGGTAAGCTTCTTCGCCAGCTTGTCGCTGCCCAGGGCAGTCATATACACGGAAGCTGCGCTGCCCCCCAGGCGGTCGTCGGATTCTTCCAGCTTCCCTGTGAGGTGGAGCCTGTTATACCCTCCGCCCCCGTCTACGCTTAGGTCGATCCCCCGGTTCGTAGAGAAAGCTAAGCTGGTATCTACGGTTATCGTATCGTCGCCGCCGCCTGCATGGATTCTGATCTCATTCTTTTCGGCGCCTTCCAGCGCCGTAGCGATGGATTCCATGATTTCCTTAAGCGCAGTATGCTTGCCCGGTTTCGACTCTCCGCTGAGGGTGATTTCATCACTTCCGCTTCCCCCCGCGATTTCCAAGCTGATCGAGCTCAGGTCCACCTTGCCGATGCTGTCGGACTCTTCTTTTAGTGCAGTTGTATTGATCAGGTTTACCGTCAATTGATTATTGCCGTCCCCGGTATTGATCCCTACCTTAAGCTTACTTGTGTTTTGCGCCGCTTCTGTAAGCTTTTGCTTTCCGTCTTCTGTCAGGGATTTGCCTCCGCCCGCGCTGCTTTCGTCCGCAAAGTCGCTGTCCGTCAGGTCGGCTTTCGGGCTTTGCTTGATGTTGACGGTGAAACGGTCATCCCCCCCGCCGCCTTCGATCTTGATCTCTTTCGCGATATCCGTCAGATTGAATACCGCGTAATCATCCAGCGAAGTACCATAATAGGTGAAGGATTCCGCGTTCTTGGCGTTTACGGTGTTTTTCAGGGAAAGGTATAACCCCGCCATCAGAATGTCGACGCCGTCGAATTCCAAATCGCCTTCAATGCTTACGCCGCCGGCAGAATTTCCGTGAAAGCCTTCGGCTTTGAGCGCGCCATCCTCATCCTTTGCGCAGGCGTCTGCAGCCACGAGACGGATCGCCAGGTTTTTTGCTGTGTCTGCTGCCGCCGCCTTTACCCCGTCTAGATAAGTACCTTCGTTGACGATAATGGTAACTTCTGTTTTATTTCCCTCCCGGCTGCCGCTTTCCGGGTCGTCCCCGTCCTTCTTGCTGTCTTCCTGGGCTTTTTTGATTACGGCTTCTATTGCCTGGTTGATGGCGTTCTTCTCTGCCGTGTTGTTGTAAACGGTATCTTCCATCCCCAGCACATACGCGGAACCAGTGGGCACTTGGTACGCCGGGTCCTTTTCGCTCTCGTCATCCTTGTCGGATTCGTCTTTTCCGGCTTCTCCTTCTTGCTCTCCGTCGCCTGCCGCATCGCCAGCTCCAGTACCATCGCCAGTACCATCGCTTGCACCATCGCCAGCCCCGGCGTCTTCGCCGTCGCCTATCCCCTCAGCCAGCGCCGCGATCCCCTGGCCGCCGCTGCCATCCTCGCCGTCGCCTATCCCCTCAGCCAATGCCGCGATCCCTTGGCCGCCGCTGCCATCCTCGCCGTCGCCTATCCCTTCAGCCAGCGCCGCGATCCCCTGGCCGCCATCGCCGTCTTCGCCAAGCCCGCCACCGAATCCATCCTCTGCGCCTGCTTCTCCTGGTTCTGCAAAATCATATGAATCAAAAAGGGCATGGCTATCCCCTGGTTCTGCAGCCGCTGTGTATACGGGACTGCCCGAAAGGACGCCAGTCATGAAAGCCAGGCTAATCAAAATGCATAGCCAGCGCCGCCCTTTCTCCCTATCAAAACGTATTACCCCTGATTGATTGTCCATTGATTTTGCCATTCTCCACACTCCACTATGCTTTTCCCTATTACCACATATCGTCATACAAGGATTCCCTCTTGCTTGCTTCGATTTCTTTGATCAGCTGGTCTGCCATCGCACGGATTTCCTTGTCTTCGTCCATGTCCGTTGCAGCCAGGACGTCCGCCATGCCTTCTTTCTCCCTATCCAAGATAAATCGGCATATGCCCCGGTTAAACAGGCTGCTATGTACCATTTCCCCCCTGCGGATAGATACGCTGAAGTCCTCTTCCGCCTCAAGGTACTCTTCCAAAGAAAGCCGGCATACGCCGCGGTAATAATACACGCCAGAGAATTCTGTTTCTTCAGAAGCTTCAGCTGCTCCTGCAGCCCTGGCAACTCCGTCAAATTCTGCAGCCTTGCCAGCACCGTCAGCCTTGCCAGCACCGTCAGCCTTACCAGCACCGTCAGCCGTGCCAGCCCAGTCAGCCTCGCCAGCATCCGCCGCCGCCTCGATCGCCCTGGAGAAAGCCTCTCCCGCAAGGGCAAATTCCGACAGCTGCAGAGCAGCCAAGCCGTAGAGATAGTGGATCTTTCCCATATATGCAGCGCTAATTTCATCCGCGCCAGGCTCGGTATGCCCGCTCTGTGCGCTGAGCGATCCCATCAGGATGATTTCATACTGCTCCATCGCCGTCCGATACTCCCCACCGGCAAAACGTGCCTGTGCCAGCGCCATCCTGATCCCTGCATCTTCAGGGGCTTCCTTCAAGTAAGCTTCCAGGTATTCGCAGACGCCTACCGTATCATTCAAGTCGGCGCATAATTGGGCTAGCGTGATATACCGGGTAAGCCGTGCCTCCTTTTCCGTCGCGGCGGCTTCCAGCAAGAACGCTTCAGCCCTCGCCTTGATCCCCGGATCCTCTTCAAGTGTGGCAGCGATAGCGATATCCTGCAGCCCGCCTTCGTTTTCGTCTGTCATGATCAGGCTGATCCCCCGGTTGTAATAACTGCTTTGCGCCATGTAACCCAAATCGATAGACGCGGAGAAGTCCTCCGCCGCGCCTGCATAATCCTCCAGCGTAAGGCGGCACACTCCTCGATAATACCGTACCCCTTCGTATGCGCCATCCAACGCGACCGCTCTGTCCAGTGCGCTGGAAGCGTCCACGTAGCGCCCTTCCTGCATAGCATATAAGCCCTCAAGGAATGCGCTTTCCACAGTGGGGCCTTGACCAGCTGCAGGGTCATTGCCCGCTTGCCCTCCTGCGCCAGCTAGCATATTCTCCGCATCTTGTATGCCGGCGCCTGAACCGCTGCCATACAATTCCTCCGTGACCTGTACGAGCAATAACCCGGCGTCTTTATCCTCAGGCCGCAGCGCCAGATACTTCACCAGGCTGTCGCACATGTCCTCGTATCGCTCAAGCGCAGCGTATGCTTGAGCCTCGACTAAATAAGCGTCAGCATTATCCCCGTCGAGGGCTATTGTTTGGTCAAGAGCAGCCAGCGCATTTTCGTAGTCTTCCAACATGACAAGCAGACAGCCTTTTTTCAGCCACAGATCCCCATAAAGCTCTTTGCTTTCCCCCTCGTACAAGGCAATGCACTTTTCTATGCTGGCTAAGGCGTCAGCGTACCTTTCACGGGCTATCTGCGTACCGGCTAGGCTATAATAATCCGCCAGCGTCGCCTGCCTGCCTCTCGCTGCAGCATAACTCGCCATTCGCTGCGCTGTGCCCTCCTGCACATATTCGGTATGGTTAGCCAAATAGTTTAGCCCTGCATCCTGTGGCTGGCCGCTTGTTTGAATCGTGACGCGGCTAGCGATGGCTAAAGACGTCATCGCCGTAGCGGAAATCATCATGACGGCAAGCAGTAACGCGAGTACCCGCGTTGCTTTTTTTGTTCTTCCATCCCATCTTCTGCCTATTGTCATTTCCATCTCGTATCCGCCCATTCTAGTTATTCGATCCGTTTTCTCATCAGCTTTTCTGTCAGTTTTCCGGCAGCTTTCCTGTCAGCTTTCCCTCGAGCCGGCTGCTCTTCTGCTCATGTATACACTTGCTAGCGTGATGACTACCCCTAGGACAAAGCCGATAACCGCCGCCAGGACATACCCCCCCGCCGCTGCGTTGCCAGACCCGGCAGAATCCGCCATCCCTGCAGCAGCTAGGGACGCCTCGGCGCCGAACCCATCGCCTGGCAGTCGATTCGCCAGCACAGCTACCAGGCAGGTAAAAGCACCGCCCACACACAGCAATGCCCAGCGCAAACGCCTGCTTCTTTTTTCCCGCCGATTCGATGCACGCCTCAGTGCTTCCTTTGCTACTTCATCATCATTCCGCTTCATCATATTCCTCATCTTCTTGTTGAATTTTTATGCATTATGCCATTGTTTTATATAAAACACACATCTTAATTCACATAATTATGTAGAAACATCTTCTCAATAATATATAGGTCATGAAAAGAAAAATCCTCACGCTGATTTCGTGAAGATTAAGGATTCTTTACCGGTAGTGCATACGATCTGTCCCGTTAAGGTATAGTGCTTAACACTGAAATGCGGTTCATTGCCGAAGGGGGCGCGCTTCGCTCCACTTGAGTATGGATTTCGCCGTTTCCCCCACGCCATTTGTCAAGGACTTTTTAATCAACTTCATAAAAAAGTTACAAACGCGCCATGTAGAAAGGTTAAAGCCGTTTCGTGTGGTAGGCAGGGTATTATCCCTCAGACCCCACGAAACGGCTTTGTAGCACAGCAAAAAGCCTGTATTCATACGGGTTTGCGGACAGCCAAAACATAGCAAATGTTTACATATCGGCGTTACGATTTAGGCAAAAAAGGCAGAGCATGTATTTGCCCCGCCAATATATTTAGGTTGCATTTATCCTAACGATGTGTTATACTATGGTTGAAGGAGTTGAGATTATGAATATCAATATTGAAAACCTCGTTTCCATTTCAGAAGCGAATCAAAACTTTTCAAGGGTTGCCCGCCTTGTCGATGAAAAAGGAACGGCCATCATTTTGAAGAATAACGCCCCGCGCTATGTTCTATTAGATTACAACCTGTTCCGTCAAAACGCTGTTGCGGATGATGTTGATGTGGACGCGGCGGCTTCGCGTATTCTGGCAAAACACATCAAGGCATTTGAGGAACTGGCAAAATGATAACGCTCACTAACGAACAAATACAGCGACTTCATAAAAAGTTACTGGACGCAACGGGCGGCTTGGACGGACTACGGGACGAAGCTATGCTTGATTCGGCATTGTCCGTTGCGTTCCAAACCTTTGACGGTGTTGAACTTTATCCATCCACGGCGGCAAAGATTGCGCGTATTGCATACGGTCTTGTGTGCAATCATCCGTTTGTAGATGGCAATAAACGTATCGGCACTTATGTAATGATGGTGCTTTTCGAACTGAACCATATTGAAGCCAATTTTGCTGACGATGATATAATCCGTATCGGGTTGGAATTGGCAAGCGGGAAAATGAGCGATAAGCAGTTGCTTGATTTGATATTGGAGCGTCCAGTATAGCATAATGAGCGGTAATTGACGCGCTATACCGTACCGTGTTGTTTGTTCCTTCGTTGGCAAGTATGAACGGACGCAATGATTTTTTGTAAAGGAGCATTGAAAATGGTAATAGACGCACATCTTCATCTACTATGCTATGACGATACGCTTATAGCCTTGGAAGATAAAAAGGTTCGATTGCTGGAAGATCTTTCAAAAGCAGGCGTTGATGGGGCTATTGTTTTTGCGGATTCTGAAATGTCCAGCGCAATAGGAACACCTAATGAATGTGTTGAATTGTTTTCTGATACTAATAACATTTTTGTAATGGGTGGTATTAGCCCATTGATTGATTACAAAAATAGACTATCGCAATTTGACGAGTTCTTAAAAAACAAAATGATTGTAGGTTGTAAACTGTACCCCGGGCATGAGGCCTTTTATATGGATGATGAAAGGTTAAATGATGTATTTCAGTTATGCGAAAAATATGATGTACCGTTAGCCATACATACAGGATGGGCCAACGCACAATATAATCACCCAAAATATTTTGCGACGATTGCAGAAGCACACCCTACTCTATCCATCATAATCTGTCATCTTTATTGGCCGGATATTGATTTGTGTTATAACATAACTGCCGCATATTCAAATATTTACTACGATATATCAAGTTTGGCTCATAAAAAAGACTATCTTGAAAAAACGCAGAACTCACTTAATCATATCGCCAAAAATGACGCAGGAAGAATAGTTTTCGGGACAGACTATGGAACTTGTAGCATAATAGACCATATTGACCTCGTGAAATCACTAAATATTGAGAACAGCACAAAACAAAAAATATTGTATGACAATGCGGCGAACCTATACAAGCTTAGAACTATTACTACCTGATAACCTTTAGTTATCGCAGTTTATTGAAGAACAGATAGCGGCTCGGATTAGGGAAACGATACTTTCGTTCGATGAATACTCAGCGTGCAGCGTAAATGTTCATACCGACAATAAACCTTCTGTGGAAGTAATGCTAACGCGCAAGGATGCTGAAATGCTTTCTGAATCGGAAGCGCAATCCATCGCCGCCTATATTAAGGGTGTAGTCTCAGGCGGTATGGGGTCAGCCCGTTCTGCTCGGCGTACTTCTCTAAAATCTGCTTCTGCGTCGCTATGGAGTTGGACTCCTGGTTATCCCCGTCCTCGCGGCTCAGGCGCTCGTACAAGGCGGTTAATTGTGACTGCTTCATGGTTTCCTCTTTCCGGCAGCCGGGTGCTTCTGCGGCACTTGGTTTTCAGCTTCGTTCTGTATCAGGCGGAGTATCTTGTCAGCCGCCGTTTCCTTGCTCGTCCTGCTGAAATGGACGCTCACTTTATATGTTGTGTTGCCAATCCGTTTGGTCAGGCGCACAGGCGTGTTGTCCTGACCGGGATTGACGCCGCTATTGATTTAATTGTCGGTAATAATCGCTCCTGTTCTCCTTTCTTTAATTCGGGGCTGTCCATTTGTGCCGCAAATGGCTTTCCTGCCTGTTTTATTCGGCATTGATTATTATGCCACTTACAGCTTATCTCCCCGGTTTCAACAAAGTATTTCCAGAAAATATCCTTTCCCTCTGGAGGCGGTTATCGTATAGCCTGAATTCGTTAATTTTGACCGTAGCTTCGATAGAGCGGCCTTAATGGTGCTGTCGTCTCCGGCCATCTTCTGCCCCCACACTTTTTCATAGAGAGATTCCGCGCTCATCGTTTCATCCGGGTGTTGGATGAATTGTTGCAGAAGAGACAATTCTTTTGGCTGCAGGCCCAGATCCCTGCCGTCCGCATACGCTCTGTTCGACGCCGTATCGATCCGGATAGGGCCATAGACAAGCGTATCCGGCATGATGGACGCCCGGCGCAAAAGCGCTTCCACCCGTTTGAGGAAAACAGAGAGTTCGTAAGGCTTGGACAGATAATCGTCTCCGCCGGTTTCAAAACCCCGGACGATATCCCGGGGCGTGCCCATGGCGGTCAGTATCATCACGGGGATGGTCGAGGTTTTGCGAAGCTCTTGCAGGAAATCCAGCCCGTTTCCGTCAGGCAGTTGGATATCGAGAACGATGGCGCTGGGCGCTTCCTCCGCGACTGACGCTTTCGCTTCAGTCAGGGTAAAAGCCTGACGGACGGCATATCCGTGCCGTTCCAGTATTCTTTTGTTTTTTTCCTGGATGACGGGTTCATCCTCGACCAGCAATACATATGCGCGGTCCTTCATGTTCATGTCCTTCCCCGTTGGCGTTCAATCAGCCCGCCTCTTTTTCAAACAGGAAAAAGCTTGCGTCTTCCCCGTTATCCACGTCGTTGAACAGGCTGTCGTCCTGGAGCGCGTACAAGCCCATCTGGAGCTTTCCTTCGCGTATGGTCGGCTTTCGGCCTTCGCCGCTTTCCCAAAGCCGGTACGATTCGGGATCCATCGCCTTGCCGTGGATATAGATCGTGATTTCCCCGCTGTCGTCCGGGTTGTCGTCCCACCACGAGCTGGAAGTAATATGCCCCTCCAGATACCGTCCATACGCCCGCCCGCCGTCTGGGTTGAAAAAATCGACGACAAAACCGAGGTCGCCGTTGAAGTCGTTTTGCGCAATGTCCATTCGGCAGACCAGCCCGCCCGGCCGGTCGCACGTCCAGGACCCGGTCAGGTAGTCCCGGATCGCGGGCGACGTCGGCGGGTCGTACCAGTATACTTGCTCAAACACATAGGCCGACGGGCTGACTCCGCCAAGGCTGAAAAGCGCGTCGCCCCGCGCCAGCCTCATGCCGATGACATACGAGTCGGCGGCGTCAAGGTCCAGGATATAATCGCCGTCCAGCTCATACGGCAGATCGTCGAAGACAGCGGCGTCGCCCTTAGTCCAATACTTATAGAGAGTAAAATGTATCGAAGCAGGCTTATTGCCGCCCTCATTTTCAAAAATGATCTCGTAATCCCCCTCGTAACCCACGCTCGCGTCAGGTATATTGCTCGTCTCATCAATCTCCAACATACAGCGGGATTCATTCCGGAACGTCAAATTACCGCGGTATCCCGGCGATAGCTCGGCGGACCACGGCCCCCAGCCTAGCTGGCGGAGCGCGGGCTGGCTCTCCTGAGATGAGGCTGCGCCATCAATCGGCGCGGCTTCGGGCGGCGCAGTTTCCGGCGGCGCGGCTTCGGGCGGCGCAGTTTCCGGCGGCGCGGCTTCCGGCGGCGCGGCTTCGGGCGGCGCGGCTTCGGGCGGCGCGGCTTCCGGCGGCGTAGATTCAGGCGGCGTAGATTCAGGCGGTACGGCTCCCGAGCCGGGCCTCTCCGCAGCGGTTTCGCTCGGACCTGGTTTCACGCTTTCCGGGGTTTTCGCCGAACAGGCGCTAAGCCCCGCCAATAGAAAAATGAACATCATCAAAATGAACATTTTCAATAGGATTTGCTTCTTCATGAATCCGCCTTCCCGCTTCCCGTCGTTTGAGGGGAGTTTGTCTTCCAGCCCATCCGTCAGTTCGGCGCCCAATAGCGGCTATAGACATATTCGTCTTTTTCAACGAACCTGCCGCCGTCCTCGTACAGAACGACCACGAGTTCCCCTTCGGGCGCGCCCCAGGCGAGCGCAAGCACAAGCTTATCGTCCAGCCGCGCCAGAAACAGAGGTTCAAAATCGCCCGGCTCGTCTCCCATATCGATACGCCAGGTACACCATTCGTCATACTCCGCCGGTTTGTCCCAAAACAGCGTATCCGGCCCGTCCATATAGACGATGCTGAACAGCATATCGTCACCCTCGCGTTCAAACAGAAACAGCCCGATACGCGCGCCTTCGTCCGTACCGGCGAGTTCCTCGCTCCATTTGATGCCGCGCCTTCAGATGAATCGCCGTCCCAGGGCTGCGGTTCGTAGCCGGAAGCCCAATCCGCCCAAAAGGGATAGGTCATCACCGGCGTATTGTCCCCGTTGTATTGAAAGGGGTCGCCCTCCGCCAGATACAGGGTCAGCGTGTCATAGTCAGCCGTAAAAAAGTATTCCCCGCTGAGCTCGGGCGGCGTACGGAAGTCGTGTTCTTCCCATTCGTCCCAAAGTTCGAAAGAGATGACGGGCTTGCCGCCGGTAAGGTCAACTGTGTATTTTCCTTCATAAAACTTCCAGCAATCGCCATAGTAAAGCAGGCCTACTGTCATCAATACCCCGCCGTCCTCAAAGAGCATGAGGCGGATGCAGTCTATGTCGTCGCCGCCATACGAGGGGCCAATCTCATAGACCCACTCGCAGTCAAATACAGCCAGGGCGCGGCAAAGCGTACGAATATCACAACATAAGCCGTCCTTGTCCGCGGCGTAGATGGTCATTTCGCCTATCCCTTCGCCGTCCGGTTCATAAAGCAGGGAGTCGACGTCACTGATCCAGGGCAGTTTACCCCATCCGTAGAAGACCCAATCGCCCGTGCCTTGCCAGGGGTAAGGGTAAACCGGGCAATACTCCAGCGTCCCGTCCTCAAGTAGAAGCACAAGCGCAAGGTTGTCAAACCCGTAGATGCGGTCGTTCAGCGCTTCTACCATACCTATGCAGACGTCTTTGATCCTCTTGCCTGAAGTGCTTTCGATCTTAAAAGGGCCTTCTTTCAGGAATCCGGCGTTTTCCGTTTCCATCCCTTCGTAAATCCGGGAAATGTCGTATCGCTTTTCCCATTGATCCAGGTCAAAGGTTATTTCGGCCCTGCCGTCCTCGATCCGCACTTCGGCAAGCCCGTCCGCGTCGCTGCGGATCAGGGCGCCCCGGTTTTGCTCCGCCGCTCCGGGCGGCGCGGCTTCCGGCGGCGCGACCTCTGGCGACGCGCCTTCCGTGCCGGGCTTCTCCGCTGTTTGCAGCGTCCCGGCTTGCGGCGGCGGGGTACGATCCCTTTCCGCCTGGACGGCAGCCGGCTCTTCGGGGACGACTGGCTTACCCGGATCGGCTTCCCCGGACGACGGGGCTTTCCCCCCGCAACCAACAAGCATCGTCAGCATAAATACCGCTGCCGTCAACATCATATGTTTTCTCATCTTCAACCTCCAGGTTTTATAAGGGTAAAGCTACGCCGCCTTTGGGTTATAAGCGTAGCTCATATCAAAACTTTCCGCCCCGTCCCCGGGAGCTGCCGTGGGAACGGGACGACGAAGACGATCCGGAAGAGGAAGGCGAAGACACCGAGGAGCTGACGATTTGCCGCCGCGTTGTGGAGCGGTATATGAATTCATCGCTTTGTCCTGTCAGGATGAACCCGCCCTCCGGTATGTAGTTGTCGGCAGTCCTGGCAAGTACCGCCGTTTTCATCTGCTTTTTCCATCTCGAGCACAGTATGGAAGCGATCAGCATAGGCAGCAGGAGAATGACCGCCAGCTTCGACAAAACGACCTTCCTAACGGTCGCCGGATCCGTATCGTGATCGAAAGGTTTTCCGTCCCGAGCCATCCGCAGATACAGCTCCGCTCTGTCCAGATAGGCGGTAAAGGCTTCGTACCACTGATTATTACCAAGCTTAGGCAGGACGTGGCGGTCGAGCATCTCGTCTATGCCGTAATCAGTGAAATCCCACATCGCCGGGCCGTACGCTTCCAGCCAATAATCGCGGTCCTCCATGCTCAGGCAGAGGATCACGCAGCTTCCGCCGGTATCCGCCCCGAGATGGAATTGCCTCCGGAGAGCCAAGTTGAACACAAAGGCGTCTTCGGCGTCGTATTGATAATCAAAGTCAAAGTCATACATATCGTCTACGGTGACGATATAGAGTTCGCATTCATATTTCAGTGCTATTTCAGCAGCTCTGGCCTCAAGCTCCTCCCGCTCCTCCCTGAGCATCAGGGCCGCCTTGTCTTCGACAAAAGATAATTTGACGTCTCCGCCGAACGGGTCCCCGTCGTGCGCCGCCGCCAGCTCCGCCAAAAAGCCCTCGGCCTCTTTCAGATAGGCCATAGCGCCGTCATAATAAGTTGCGCCCGTTTCCTGAGAGGCATTCCAGTAGGCGTCCCAGAGCCGGTACCTGACCTCGTTCGTGACGATCCAGGCCGCGCGTCCGAAGCCGACCGCGTCCCAACG
>Ga0082212_10006585_pt1 | contig 15563 bp, 10 predicted proteins | sample TergutNt197P3_FD_71548 | JGI IMG/M metagenome (GOLD analysis project Ga0082212, IMG submission 71548) | Neocapritermes taracua P3 segment gut microbial communities from Petit-Saut dam, French Guiana - Nt197 P3 | ecosystem: Host-associated > Arthropoda: Insects > Digestive system > Gut ...
TTCCGTGGTCATGACGTCGATACCGTTCCGGTATTCCACCGGCAGGTTGAAAACACCGTCGCCAATGAATTCCATGACCTTGTTCTTCATATATCCGTTGGAATAGGTTGCGCTGATAATGGAAAGCGCGACGTCCTGGGGTCCTACGCCCTTTTGCGGTTTTCCTGTAAGATAAACACCGACGACGCCGGGATAGGAGATATCATAAGTACGTCTCACAAGCTGCTTTGCAAGCTCGCCACCACCCTCTCCGACCGCCATGGTACCCAAAGCACCGTAACGGGTGTGACTGTCGGAGCCAAGAATCATTTTCCCGCAACCCGCCATCGTTTCACGGATGTAGGAATGGATTACGGCCAGGTTGGTCGGAACGTAAACGCCTCCGTATTTTTGGGCTGCCGATAACGCAAACATGTGGTCATCTTCATTGATGGTGCCGCCAACCGCGCATAAGGAATTATGGCAATTGGTCAAGACATAAGGAAGCGGGAACTTTGTAAGTCCCGAAGCCCGCGCTGTCTGAATAATCCCAACAAAGGTGATATCATGGCTGGTTAATTTATCAAATTTTATCCTTAGTTTCTGATCACTATCTGATGTATTATGTGCTGCCAAAATACCATAAGCAATCGTTGCCTTTTGGGCTTCTTCTTTGGTTGTAGCTATACCGCTTACGTGCTTTAGCGCTTGAAGCGCTTCTGAGGCGTCGGGGATGATTTCCGTTTTGTTTAGTAAGTATGCGCCACTGTTTAGTAAGTTCATTGTTATACCCGTTGATCTTAAGCCTTTTGCGTGGGAAGCACTACTTTATCAAGCTTCCAAATTTCATTTACATAATCCATAATCGTCCGGTCAGATGAGAATTTGCCTGCGCATGCCACGTTTAGAATCGCACTGCGCGCCCAGTTTTTCTCATCGCGATAAGCTGCTTCAACTTTTCTTTGCGCCTCGGCATATGCTTTGAAATCTTTTAAGACAAAATAGGCATCGGCTTTGTTGGTGCTAAGTGAATTGAGTAGTGAGTTGTATAAAGTCCGGAATAATTCTGTATCGCCCGGTGAATAAGTGCCATTAATTAACTGCATCAAAACTTTGCGAATATCAGAATCGTTGTTGAAAACCTCCATCGGATTATAGCCGCCGTACTTTTCGAATTGAATGATTTCATCTGAGGAAGCACCGAAGATAAAGGCATGCTCTTTTCCAACTTCTTCCACAATCTCTACATTTGCACCATCCATTGTGCCAATTGTCAAAGCCCCATTTAACATGAATTTCATATTGCCGGTGCCGGAGGCTTCTTTACTTGCAGTCGAAATCTGCTCCGATACATCAGCCGCCGCAAATAATAGTTCGGCGTTGGAAACCCGATAGTCTTCAATAAAGATTACTTTAATCCGGCCGGCTACCACCGGGTCATTGCCTACCGCTTCACCGACCGCATTGATCAGTTTGATCGTCAGCTTCGCATTTTCATATGCTCCGGCGGCCTTACCGCCAAAAATGAATGTCCGCGGATAAAAATCCATCTCCGGGTTGTCTTTCAGCTCATTATATAAGTACATGACATGTAAAATATTCATCAGCTGGCGTTTATACTCATGCATCCGTTTTACTTGAATATCGAAAATCGAGCGCGGATCAACAACAACACCGTTATTATGGAGAATATAGTCTGCCACGCGCAGTTTATTCTTATATTTAATATTCATAAATTCTTGCCGGGCTTTGGCATCATCGGCATATATTTTCAGCTTGCTGATTTTAGAAAGGTCAGTAATCCAATCATCACCGATTAAGTTAGTAATCCAATCGGCAAGGAGCGGGTTGCCATGCAACAAGAAACGGCGCTGGGTAATGCCATTAGTTTTATTATTAAATTTCTCCGGCATCAGTTCATAAAAATCTTTTAATTCTTGATTCTTTAAAATCTCAGTATGTAATCTGGCCACACCATTGACTGAATATCCCGCCGCAATTGCCAAATGTGCCATCTTCACTTGGCCATCATAAATAATCGCCATTTTCCGTACTTTATCCTGATTGCCGGGATAAGCCTGTTCAATCCGGGCAATAAAACGACGGTTGATTTCTTCGATAATTTGATAAATACGCGGTAAAATCCGGCTAAACAATTCAATCGGCCATTTTTCCAAGGCTTCCGACATGATGGTATGATTGGTGTAAGCACAAGTCTTGGTGGTGACTGCCCATGCTTCGTCCCAGGTCAGATATTTTTCATCCATCAAAATCCGCATCAATTCGGCAACTGCCACGGTTGGGTGGGTATCATTTAACTGGAATGTAACTTTCTCGTGGAATTTCTTGATATCACTATGGGAGCGCATATATTTTGCCACTGCTTCCTGTACCGAAGCGGAGATGAAAAAATATTGCTGCTTTAGGCGGAGTTCTTTGCCGGCATAATGATTATCATTGGGATAAAGGACTTCAACGATACTGCGGGCAAGGTGCTCTTGTTCTTTGGCTTTGTGGTAGTCTTTTTGGTCTGAGGAATCGAGCAGGAAAAATTCCGTCGGCTGGGCATCCCATATCCGCAAGGTATTTACAATGCCGCTGCCATAGCCAACGATTGGCATATCATAGGGAACAGCTTGGACAGACAGGTAATCTTTTTGGATAAAGTTACTCCGGCCGTTTTCATCTACGATCACGTCCGTATAGCCGCCGAACTTGACTTCTTTGGCATACTCGGGACGGCGAAGCTCAAAGGGATTATTGGTATCAAGCCAGTTATCCGGCACTTCTTCTTGAAAACCGTCGCGGATTTGTTGTTTGAACATCCCAAACCGATAACGGATGCCGCATCCATAAGCAGCATACCCTAAGGTCGCAAGCGAATCCAAAAAACAAGCGGCCAAACGGCCAAGGCCGCCGTTACCTAAAGCTGCATCCGGCTCCTGATCTTCAATTAAATTCAGGTCCAAACCTAGCTCGGTCAAGGCCTCGTTTACTTGTTTTATGGCTTTTAAGTTGATGATATTATTTCCAAGTGCACGTCCCATCAAAAATTCCATCGACAGATAATAAACCATTTTGGGATCTTGCTTATCATACTCTTGTTGCGTATCCATCCATTCGCCGATTATCGCATCTTTTATCGCGTACGAAACGGCTTGGAAAACTTGCTGCTCACTGGCTTCTTCCATTGTTTTGCGGTAGAGGGTGCGGACATTATAGACGACACTGCGCTTGAATAAATCTTTATCGAAAGCGAGGGTGGGAGGGGCGGCTTTTTTGGGCATAATAATTCTCCTTCATACTTAATGAATTTCATACTTAATGAATTTCATGCTTTAATGAATCCTTCTTTTACAATTATAATACAATTTGGGGAATATAGCAATAATGAAAGATACTACGTAAGCAAGGTATACATCTCGCTTCGGAACTGTGCCCTTAATCCCTTTCGGCTTTGCGTTATCCCTTCGCTAGAAGGCGGCCAAGGTTCCTGCGCGAGAAATATACCTTGCTTACTCACTCAGCTAACTATATGTTGCGCTTTTGATATGTTCATTGTGTCAGGGAGCAAGCTCTGGCAAATATATTTCTCTTGCAGAAGCCTTGGCCGCCTTCTAGCGAAGAGATAATGCACCGTTGTGGCAATTAGGCCACAGCGCCGGAAAGAGATTTATATTTGCTAGGGCTTGCGGATTCCAACATCGCTTATTTTCTGCTACTTGTTACTCCCCACTAGCTTTCTTCCGCCCCGGTTTTTTAGGGGCTGCCCGCTTCACAGGTTTTTTAGTTTGCTCTACACTTTGCTTTAAAGCTTCCATCAGGTCGATGATGTTGGTTGGTTTTGATTCTTTGGGGGCGGTGATTTCCTTGCCTGCTACTTTATCATCCAGCAGCTGCTTTAGCCTTGCTTGGTATTCGTTGTAATAATTATTGGGCTCAAAGGGCGTATCCATTGAATCAATCAGTATTCCTGCCATTTTTAATTCTTCATCGCCGACGTCCGGCTTCTGATAAGACTTGGGAATTTCTTTTATTTCATCTTCAAAATACATGGTTTGAATGACAATTCCGTCTTCCCTTGGAATGATGGCAAGCAGTTTTTCCTTACTGCCCAGGACGGTTTTACCGATGGCGATTTTTTGTTGTTCTAACAACGCGATACGGAATAGTTCAAATGCTTTATTGCCGCCTTTTTCCGGCAAGACATGATAGGCCCTATCATAATAAATCGGCGAAATCTGATTTAAATTGGCAAAGTGAAGGATTTGGATTGATTTGTCTTTTGCCGTCTTGATATTTTCAATTTCTTCATCTGTTACCGTTACATAATGATCTTTATCGTATTGATAGCCTTTGATGATGTCTTCTTGCTTTACTTCCTTTTCACAGTGTCCGCAAACTTTTTTATAACGAATTCTTCCTTCATCTTCTTCATGAAGTTGATTGAAATGAATGTCATTATCCTGAACCGCCGTATACATGGCGATCGGAATCGCGACCAATCCAAATGAAATTACGGTTTTATTTGCAACTGCCATATTTTTGTCCCAACCTTTCAACCCGAATGTATGATATCGATTAGTATACTTAAAAAAACAAATTTTATTAATCGGCAAAACATTGTCTGATTCTGTGTACTATGATATAATGTCTGTTAAGCTAATCTATCGCAAAAATGAGGGGGCGATTATGATATGAAGACTATTTTTATTGTTGACGACAATGATGTAAATCTTTTATCGGCCGAAGATGCTTTATCAGATATTTATCGTGTTTATACATTGCCATCCGCAATAGATATGTTCGCGTTTTTGGAAAACATTGTACCGGATATGATTCTTCTTGACATTGAAATGCCTGTCATGAATGGTTTTGAGGCACTTGAAAGGCTGAAAAGTGATAAGCGTTTCGCTGATCTCTCAGTCATCTTTTTGTCCAGCCGCAAAGATACCTCCGCTGAGGTTCGTGGTTTTGAGTTAGGCGGAATTGATTTTATCCATAAGCCTTTTACGAAACCGATTCTCCTAAATCGCATCAAAACGCATTTGGAAATTGATGCGATTATCCACGAGCAGACAAGTGAGCTTCGGGCCCTTCGAAACAGCACCGTCTCGGCTCTTGCCCGCGTAGTAGAAAATCGCGATGTTTTTACCGGGCATCATATCGAGCGGACGACGACGTATATCGAAATATTGCTGAAAGCCATGCTAAAGCGGGGAATGTACTTAAACGAAATTGAGACGTGGGATCTTGACGCGGTTATCTTAGCATCCCGATTACATGATGTCGGTAAAGTAACGATTTCGGATTTGATTCTCAACAAACCAGGCCGTCTGACTCCTGAGGAATTCGAAAATATGAAAACGCATACGACGGAAGGTGAAAGAATCATTGATGAAATCATTGTTGAATCAGGCTATCAAGAGCTTTTGCATCACGCAAAAATTTTTGCCGGTTATCATCATGAACGCTTTGACGGAACCGGGTATCCACATGGAACAAAGGGTGATGGGATACCGCTTCAAGGACGGGTAATGGCAATTGTCGATGTGTATGATGCCCTGATTTCCGAACGCCCATATAAGATGCCTTTTCCCCATGACAAAGCATTGGATATCATTATTGATAGCAAAGGTACTCATTTTGACCCCAAAATTGTTGATGTCTTCCTCGAAGTCAGCGACTTATTTGACAAGGTTGAGCCATGACAATAACCAAAAAAGAGTTGCTATTCACGGCCAAGCTATGAATAGGCAACCTCCGAAAACCTGGTTTCACGCGATTTTCGCGGCGTAAAAATCCATATATCCAAGCTTTTTCCACCGCAAAAATCGGTTCAACTTGGGTTTTCGGAGGTTGCCAATAGTAACAAAAAAGAGTGCATCAGAATTTAAGTTGGAAAGGCAAATAATAAATTGAAACGTATGAAATCAAAGAAAAAAGAGGAAGAGAGACAAAAGGAGCTGCTTGACAGCATCCGCTACCAAGGCGAAATGCTGAAAATGCGTTTAGAGCAGCATGAGTTAATGGATCAGATCACTAAAAATTTAGTGGTGCCAGAGCTTTCTGATCACATTCTTGAGCATTGTCTTGCCCTGCTTGGTGATTATTTCGATGCAACCCAGTTACTTATATTTAGCCTTGAGCACGAACAAGAATATATCCAACTAAGATATAGCTGGGTAGCTGGCAATGAACCGCCAAAAATAGGCAATTTTAATATTTATGATACCATCAATACCCTTTACTCTAACTTACCGACGAATAGCAATATCCCCGTCACGACTTTCACAGAGCTCAGTATTATTTCAAGAGAAACCTATGAAAAGTTTTATGATTTTGGGATTACCTCTTTGATGATTGCTCCTATTTATATCGAGGGCAAATTGTGGGGAATGATTAACATTGAGTATTTTGGCGACCCGCATGTTTGGACACTAGATGAAAAAGATTTCATGGTGATGATTTCCAATACCATTTCATCGATTCTTTTACGAAAAATATATGATGCCAAGCTTTCAGAAGCACTTGAGCAAGCCTTGGCCGCAAGTAATGCCAAAAGTATTTTCTTAACAAATATGAGTCATGAAATTCGGACACCGCTAAATGCGATTTTGGGAATGGCTGAAATTCAACTACAAAAAGAAATGCTTCCCCCCAAAACAGAAGAAGCATTCAATATCATTTATGATTCTGCAAACTTACTGGCAATTATCATCAACGACATTCTTGATTTTTCCAAAATTGAGGCCGGAAAACTAGAACTAAATCCTTCCGAATATCATACCGTTGATTTGCTGGGCGAGACCGCAAAAATTATCCGCTTACGATATGAGTCAAAATCAATTCCCTTTTCCATCAAAGTCGATGAGAGTACCCCACAAGGATTAGTCGGCGATGAAATTCGGATTAAACAAATACTGGGCAATCTTTTGTCCAATGCTTATAAATACACCGATGATGGCTCAGTCATGCTGGAAGTCTTTGCTGCCGACTATCCGGAAGATGACTCCTTCGTGATGCTTGTTTTCCGCATCAGCGATACCGGACAAGGCATGTCAAAAGATGAACTTGAAACTATTTTTGAAGAATATGCGCGTTTTAATATGCGGAAGAATATTACCGTGACCGGTACCGGACTTGGTATGAGCATCACAAAGCGGCTGCTTGATTTAATGGGCGGGGATATTTCCATCGAAAGCGAACCTTTAAAGGGTACCACTGTTACTGTCAAAATCCCCCAGAAAAAGGTTGACGATGCTGTAATCGGGACGGCTTTTAAAGATGGTCTTCAAGCCGAGCAGGCGGAATATAATCTCAGGTCAAGTCAAACACAGTTTGCCCGTGAGTATATGCCCTATGGCAAAGTACTCGTTGTTGACGATGTCGAAACAAATCTTTATGTGGCTAAAGGATTGCTCATCCCATATGGATTGATGATTGAAACCGTTACCAGTGGTTTTAAAGCAATCGAGAAGGTAAAAAGCGGTCATATTTATGATGTTATTTTCATGGATCACATGATGCCGCAATTAGATGGGATGGATACAATGAAGTTTTTGCGTGAAACCGGTTACACGCAACCCATCGTTGCCCTGACTGCCAATGCCGCTGCCGGACAGGAAGAAGTTTTCCTTGCCAGTGGGTTTGATGGTTTTATCTCAAAACCGATTGATATGAATGAGCTAAATTCTGTCTTAAATGAAATGATCCGTGATAAACAGCCCGAAGAAGTCATTAAAGCTGCCCGGCGAGAAAGTGAAGAAATCGCTGCACCTGCCGAAAAAATGTATTCTTTGCCAGATACCATTTTTGCTGCTTTTCAGCGGGATGCCAAAAAGGCATTGGCGGTGCTTGACGTTTTATTAGCGAAACTAGAGTTTGAAGACGACCGGGATATCAAGCTTTATGTTACCAGTGTTCATGGCATGAAAAATGCGCTTGAAATGATTGGTGAAAAAGATTTGTCTGCTTTTGCTTTTGATTTGGAGCAGGCCGGCCGGGAGCATAATATCGCGCTACTGCTCACGAAAACACCTATTCTACTGAATAATATCCGCTCACTGATCTCCAAAATGAAGTATAATGATGTAAAAGATGATGTTGGTGAATTTGATGAAGACGAGGAATTTTTGACGAAACAAATGGCAGCAATAAAGGCGGCATGTACAACTTTCGACAAAAAATTCATCAAAACTGCTTTAGCAGAACTGAAAGGCAAAGTCTGGTCGCAGCAAACGTTAAATGATATTGACGCGATTGGTGCATATCTGTTACATAGCAATTTTACAAAGATTATCGACGTTGCTGATGAAATCACCAGGCGTTTGGAGTGTGAAGAAATTTTCTAAGATGCCGGACAATAGTTCGCCAAAGATTATCTAAAACTTCACACTAAAGGGTATAAATATGGATATTTTGGCTCAGATAAAGGGGGGCTTGATTGTATCCTGCCAAGCACTCCCGGATGAACCGCTTAATTCTTCTTATATTATGGCCAGGATGGCTTATGCCGCTATGCTCGGCGGGGCAAAAGGTATTCGTGCGAACACGGCTCTTGATATTCTGGAAATCAAAAAGCTGGTCAATCTTCCGGTCATTGGGATTGTGAAGCGTGATTATCAGGACAGTCCTATTTATATTACCCCGACGATGGGTGAAATAGAAGAACTGATCGGCTGCGGTGCCGAAATAATCGCAATGGATGCCACAAACCGTCTGCGTCCTGATGGGGAATGCCTAGGATCTTTTTTTAGGCGGGTGAAAGAAAAATACCCCAATCAATTATGGATGGCCGATTGTGCAACTTTTACTGAGGGAATGGAAGCTGCCAGACTGGGATTCGACCTGGTCAGCACCACGCTCTGCGGATATACGGATGAAAGCAAGGGAGTGGAAGTGCCGGATTACAGATTATTGACCGACTTAGTCAGTCAATGTGGTAAGCCCGTGGTTGCCGAGGGAAGAATCTGGTCGCCCGAGGCGCTTAAGTCGGCGATGGACTGCGGTGTGCATGCGGCAGTGGTCGGTTCAGCGATCACACGGCCGATGCTGATTACAGAACGATTTGTGAAGGCAATAGGATAGTTACTGAGCATTTTGTGTGCATTTGTTGCTGTTTACGGCTTGCCGGGAACAGTAATCTGAAACGAGTATAGCATATGAAGATCGTCGCTTTAGATATCGGTGGTACCGCAATTAAATCATGTCTTTTCGAGAATGGAGAATTGCTTGAGCGGCGTGAAATTCCCAGTAACGCTGAATTAGGCGGACCACATGTCATTCAGGCAGCGCATGGCATTATTGCCGGTTATGATGATTTTGAGGCGGTTGCCATTTCAACGGCCGGGCAAGTTGACAGCGTGGGCGGTTTTATTCGTTATGCGAATCAAAACATTCCTGGCTATACCGGAACAAATTTACGCAAAATATTTGTGGATGCTTTTCATGTGCCTGTTTTTGTCGAAAATGACGTTTATGCGGCGGCCATTGGCGAAGCTACTTATGGAGCAGGGAAGAATTTCCATGACTTTTTATGCTTGACCTATGGCACGGGCATCGGCGGCGCAATCGTAAGGGATGGGGAGATTTATAAGGGTGCTTCGTATGCTGCCGGAGAGTTTGGGCGGATGATCACCCATGCTGAAAAGCATGGCGACCGGCTTAGTGGCTATTACGAGGCAAATGCCAGCACTTCGGTCTTGGTTTCGAAGGTCATGGCTGTGAGGCCGGATCTTCAGGATGGCAGGGCGATATTCGCGAATCTGGACGACGAAACAGTTAAAAACTTCGTTGATCACTGGGTCAACGAGATTGTTTATGGGTTGATTGGTTTGATAAATGCTTTTAATCCACCACTGATTGTAATGGGGGGTGGGATCATGGGCAATGCTGATCTTTTGGATATGATCCGCGCAAAGGTTAAATGTTATAATATCGCCGATGTTTTAATTGTTGCGGCAGAACTTTTGAATGATGCCGGTTTGTGGGGCGTATATCATCTAGCGAGAAAGACAGCGTCAGCAGGTGAGCGTTTAAGGCACTAAGGAGACTAATATGGCTTTGATGAAAACCCTTTTACTACCTCTTGACGAGCGTCCATGCAATCGCTTATATCCGCAGATGCTTTGCCAGAGTTCGCCCAACGTTACGCTTGTGGTTCCTGATCAAAATATTCTGGGCGATAAAAAACGGCCTGCCGATACCGCCATGATTGCCACGTTTCTAAAAGAGCATCTAAGCGATTGCACGAATATGATTATCTCAATTGATACATTGGTTTACGGCGGTTTGATTCCTTCCCGTCTTCATCATTTGAGTAAAGAGGAAGCACTTTCACGCCTTAAGTTGCTGAAAGAATGCAAGGCAATCAATAACGAAATCAAGATTTATGCTTTCAATTGCATCATGCGGACACCACAATATGATTCCAGCGATGAAGAGCCTGATTATTATGCTGACTATGGGTTTGCCCTTTTCCGGCGGAAGTACCTGCTTGATTATCAGCAGCGGCACGGTTTGAATGAGGCCGAAGAAGCTGAGCTTTCCGCAATTCATATTCCGGAAGATATTATTTCGGATTACGAAACACGCCGCGATTTTAACACCGATATCAATCTTTCCGTCATTCGTTATCTTGAAGATGGGATCATTGATTTTCTCGTTGTTCCTCAAGACGACTCATCGCCTTATGGATATACCGCTATTTCGCAAAAAAAAGTCATTGACGCTGTAATAGAGAAAAAATTGGATTTTAAGGCGCTGATTTATCCCGGCGCGGATGAGGTGGCATTATCGCTTTTGACCAGGGCTTATCATGAATTTTTTGATCTCGAACCAACCTTTTATCCTTATTATGCATCGGTTCTTGGCCCTTCCATTGTTCCGCTCTATGAGGACCGGCCAATGGATGAAAGCCTGAAAGCACATCTGCGCGTCTGCCGGGCTAAGCCGGCCTTAAGTGCAGACAAAGCGGACTTCATCCTTGCAATTAACTCACCCGGAAAGGCCGTCCAGGATACCTATGATGAAGAGTTTGATATCAGTTATAGCAGCTACCGGAACCTCTTGGATTTTTGTTATCAGATTAAGGATTTCATCGAAGATGGACGAAAGGTTGCTTTATGTGACAGTGCGTTTTGCAATGGCGGTGACTTTCAATTGATTCGCTATCTTGATGATTTAGAAGTTCTCGGCCAATTGGCAAGCTATGCCGGCTGGAATACCAATTGCAACAGCTTGGGAACGACGCTCTCACAGGCTTGTTTCGGAGCAAATTTGCCCAATTTACTTTATCGGATTATTGAGGATGTTTGTTATCAGGCTGATGTAAGGCATGATATCATTCATAATTATTTGGAAAGCTTAGGGCTTGAAGATGATGATATTTCGGCGCGGCAGAAAGAAGTGGAGTCGATGATTCTTGAAAAGCTTAATTTATGCTATTCATCGCTCAAAATAAGCAAAATTCATCCAGTTAAGATAAAGGACGTTTACCTGCCGTGGAAGCGGATGTTCGAGATTGAGATGGAGATGCGCCGGGATGTCAACAATATTTCGGACAACATTTTAAGCAAGTAATTTTTGTGGACACTTCATAAATCTTCTCTCCTTTATTGTTTTACGGTTATTTTTGTGTTCATGGTTCATGTCTATATCAAAGCTGTCCTCTATATAGCTGTTGTGTTCGTCCATAATCGTCCCTCCTGTTTGTTATCGCTTAACGCTCCCGTTATCCGTCGCCTTGTTTCAAAAGCGGTACTGTTTCCCGATATTGTTCCGCTTCTCTATGCCTGCGCCGCATGATATTTTCCACCCGCGCAACCATTAAATCCCGGTAAACGGGTTTCGTGATATATTCGTTGCCGCCTGACTTAAATCCCCGCACCATATCGTCGGTGTCCGATTTTACGGTCAAAAATATTATGCTTGCGCTTGTCGTTCCGTAGATTTTTTCACAGAAAGCGAAACCGTCACCATCGGGCAACACCGCTTCCATCATAATGATGTCCGGTCGCAAATCGAAAAGCAGATTGTCCGCTTCTTCATAAGACCCAACCGTATGGACGGTAAAACGCCGAAATTCCAAAGCGCGGCGGTTTTCTTTGTTCAGCCTTACGTCGTTATCCACCAGCAGTATTACGCCGCTTGTACTCATTAAATCACCCCTTAAAACGGCGAAAGACCCGCGCGCGGCGGGTCTTTACTGTACTTTATTCGATTTTAGCAAATTTGGGGCTTAAAATGGCTTCGGTAAACAAAAATTTACCGAGAATTTTATTTTTACTCGCTTACGGACAGTCTGCACACATAATATTTACGCTCTACTGTTCGATTATGACCGAAGCATATTTATATTCTTTAACATAAAATCAGCTTTTTGTGTCGCTCCGTCAAAGTCACTATTTGAAAATAACATATCATTGATTTCTTCAAGCAAGTCAATCGTTGATTTTTTCCACCGTTTATCTTTCAATTTGTCAAACGCGGCATAAGCCGTGGTATCATCATAATCTTCACAAGCAGTTTTGATAATTGTTAATTGTTCAATCAAATAGTCTAAATTTTCAACTATATCTTCATCAATATGAGTAACCGTTTCATTTGGATTGATTTTTTGAATGATTGATTTCAACACGTTTATGAAATTTTCAGTGCTTGCGGAGATAAATCCTTTATCGTTTTTAAGCCCCGCGTTTTCTAACTCCTGTGCCAATTTGGACGCGTCATATTCGCCTACATTCGCCAGCGCCGATTTCATAGCGTGGGCAGTTGTGGTGTATAATTTTATATCACCGCTTGCGAGGGTTTCTTCAAATGCAACAATCGCTTTTTCCGCGTCACGGCAAAAAACTTGCAATATTTTAGGATTTGAGCAGAACGGCTGAACAGACGCAGTTTCTTCCGATTTATTAACATATTTTTTTGCTTCATCCGGGTTTCCGTCACGGACTGTTTTATTTAAAACCTCGTTCAAATGCCGGACGTTAATCGGTTTTGCGACAAACCCATCAAAACCGTTTTGTATGAACATTTCGTCATTACCCACCAGCGCGTTTGCCGTCAACGCAAAGATAGAACCTGTATAACCGAGTTCACGCAGCTTTTTTGTTGTTTCAACGCCATCCATCAGCGGCATCATATGGTCCATAAATATTACGTCGTAAGTATTGCCGTTTTCCACAAGTTCGATTGCCTTATATCCGCTGTTTGCTGTTTCGACGTTCAGCCTATACGGTTTCATAAGACCAGCCGCAACATATAAATTCGTTTCCACATCGTCAACAACAAGCACTTTTCCATACGGCATGGGTTCGCAGGAAATTTTAATTTCCGCCGTTTGCGTTTCGTTTATAAAAGTAAAGTTACGCAACCTCTCCGAAAGGTCTTTGCCGATAACGGGACATTCTATTTTTCCTTGCTTCACTTCAACGATAAATTTACTGCCTTTTCCATATTTGCTATCAACATGAATCGTGCCTTCCATCATTTCTATAAGCCTTTTTGCAATACTCAATCCAAGCCCCGCTCCTTCGGTAGCTCGGTTGGCTACTGTATTAAAACGTGAATATAACAAAAACAACTTTTTCAAATCTTCGGGCTTCAATCCCTGTCCTGTGTCCTCGACAATAAAACGTAACGTATAATCGTCTTTATGGGCTGTATGGCTGACTGACAGCTTAACGTAACCTTTTTCGGTATATTTGATGGCGTTTGAAAGCAGGTTGTTTAATATCTGCTTCAACCTAAGTTCATCGCCGATAAACCGTAACGGTACATTCTCATCCACATCTAATAAAAATTCCAACGGCTTTGAACCGATACGGACAATATTTAACTGCACAGCATCGTTTATAAGGCTTGGAACGTCATAATTTATTGGGGATAGTTCTAATTTCCCCTTTTCAATTTTTGACATATCAAGGATGTCGTTAATGATACCGAGCAGATTACTTCCTGAATTGTAAATTCTATGGAAATCAGAAGCGTACTCATCAGGCAAGTCTTCGTTCTGCAGCCGGATTTGTGATATACCGATAATAGCGTTCATCGGTGTTCGGATTTCATGGCTCATATTTGCTAAAAAATCGCTCTTAGATTTGCTTGCTTCGTTTGCGATTTTTCTCTGCGTGTTCAGATTGTATAAAATATATACAGTTACGCTGTAACCGACAAGACCGAACATAATCATAATAATCATAATGATATAACTATTTTGATAATATTTACTGTTCGGGACAACGGTAGCGATATACCAGCCGTTTTCTATCTGCAAAAGCGAAAAGACATATTGCTCGTTTCCGTCAAATATTTTAGCGTTTTTGACAATTACCGAATCTTTGTCTTCAAGCGACTTGATATAATGATAAAATTCGGGGGAATAATCGGATAAGTGCTTTCCTGAAAGCGCCGTGTCAGAATGTATTGAAATATTAAAATTATCATCCATTAAAATTACCTGTACATTCTCCTGTTCGTGAAGGTTATGAAAATAATCGAACAAATCCGCAAGGATAGCGTCTATCGCCAAAACGCCGATGCTTTCGCCGTCTTTATTATAAATTTCCTGTGAGCAGCTTGTAATGACTTCCCCTGTCTGCGCGTCAACATAAGGCGTCGTAAGCGCTATTTCGCCCTTTGCTTCAACCGCGCTGATATGCCACGGTCTTGAGGTTGGGTCATAATCCTCGTCGGGAACCCAACCGGCTCCGTCTAAAAACTCCCCTTTATAATATCCGTAAAACGCGGATTCGCTGTAGAATTTATGATGATTCGAGTTGACCAGCCAGTTGGATATTTTAATAATTTCTTCTAAAAGCTGTTCGCTGTCAGCTTCGTCGTTAATTTTATCTCTTAAAAAGTGCATATTGCTGTCAAAAGCCAAGCTCACGCTTGTAAATGTATTATCCACATTGGCTTCAATCATCCAAATGGTTTGCCCCGACGCCATTCGCAGCAATTCGCCTACCACGATATTTATTGCAAACAAGGCGGTGCCGATAACCAATGCAAATACTGCCAAAGTCAAACCGGCTTCTTTAACGAACTTATATTCATTATTTTTATTTTCGTTTATATTTTTTTTCAATGCGATTCACCCCGTCCGAAATCATCCGCGATATTCAAAAATGCCTCAACGATTGCCGGGTCAAAATGCGTTCCGCTGTCTTTTTTTATAATTTCTACCGCCTGTTCATGGGAAAACGCCTGTTTATACGGACGCTCGGATATTAAAGCGTCATATACATCCGCAAGCGCCATAATTCTCCCTTCAAGCGGGATGTCCGCGCCGCTTAAACCTCTCGGATAACCTGAACCGTCCCATTTTTCGTGATGATAACCCGCAAATTTTTTAGCGTGATGTAAAAAAACATCGTCTTTCGTTTCGCTGGTGATGCGTTCAATCATCCGCTCCCCTTCGGCACAGTGCTGTTTAATCGCTTCAAATTCGTCATCCGTTAATTTTCCGGGCTTATTCAATATCATATCGCTGATTGTAATTTTACCCACATCATGAAGCTGCGCCGATGGCAGCAGCAGGCTTAAATCCCAAGCCGATATTTCGTCGATATATACGCCCA
>Ga0082212_10006586_pt1 | contig 15562 bp, 10 predicted proteins | sample TergutNt197P3_FD_71548 | JGI IMG/M metagenome (GOLD analysis project Ga0082212, IMG submission 71548) | Neocapritermes taracua P3 segment gut microbial communities from Petit-Saut dam, French Guiana - Nt197 P3 | ecosystem: Host-associated > Arthropoda: Insects > Digestive system > Gut ...
AAAATCCTTTTTTTCCCCGATATGGGTTATGCCCGGCCAGCTCGTCACGGCGGTTGTAAAAACCCGGTCGGCGTAGCCGGCCCTTACCGGCATCAGGCAGTTGGTTGTAAACAGTACAGGCGCGGGTACCCCGTCGAATTCCTTTTGCTGGTTTTGCCAGGCCGTTCCGAAATTGCCCTTTAGGTGAGGGTGCTTCTTGAGTTCCGGGTAGCCATGGGCCGGCAGCATCTCGCTGTGGGTATAAATATTGATACCCTTTCCCTCGGTCTGCTCCAGCAGCAGTTTTAAATCGTGCAAATCGTGTCCCGAGACAATGATAAAAGGGCCTTTCTCCACCGAGAGCGGTACGGTCGCCGGTTTCGGTGTTCCGTAGGTTTCCGTGTTCGCCTTGTCCAACATTTCCATGCAGACAAGATTCACCCGTCCGGCTTCCATGACAAGGGGCAGCAGTTCGTTCATGCCGTACCCGTTCTCACCAATAGCGACGAGCGCCTTGACGAAGAACGTTCCTATTTCTTCGTTCCTGTAGCCCAATGCGAGGGCGTGATAGGCGTATGCGGCGGTACCGCGCATGCCGAACAGAAGAAGGGATTTTAAAGAGCGGACATCCTCGTCGGCATCCCACAATTCGGATAAATCGTACTCTTTTGCCGTGCCGGTTTTAGATGTTTCACTTCGAATCCGTCCGATCCATTCATTGACGGATGTATCGTCAAAGTTCACATTGGTAACTGTGACAAACAAGCCTCCTGTCATGAGCCTGTACACGGATTCGGATACAGCGCCTCCGGTCACGCGGGCAAGGGCGATCAGCGCACCGGTTAGTTCGTCCTGTAAACGGGCGGCGGGGGCCTTTTTTCCGCAAACGCCGCCTGTCGTGCAACCCGTACCTTTTGCCGTCTGTTCACATTGGAAACAAAACATGTCAGTCATACTTAAATCCTCCAAATATTAATTTTCTGTCTTTAATATAAAAGACTGCCAGAGGATAATCGGTTGTATTTCCAACGAAAGTGAAAAAAATGAGAAAAATTTTGCGGTCTTAAAAAAATATCCTTAAATTAAATCAACTTAAATTCTTTTGCCGCCTGAGTCAGGGTGGTGTTCCAGTAAGGCCGGGTTAAAAATTGGTGCCTCGTTTCCGGATCGTCTATACGGGCGGCGCGTCCCTGCAGCCGGTTAAAGGCAATACTTATGGCGGTGCTTATATCAACCCGGCTTGCGTCTGTTTGCTGTAAAACTTTATACCAGACGAAATGGAGAAAGATATCGGACGGATCAATTTCCGGAAACTGGCTGGTACGCAGTATGTGCTGAATAATATCGGTTGCCTTACCGTTGTTTTCGAGGGAGGTTTTGCTGAGGACAAGGGAGCGAAATGCGCCGAGCATACGATCCCGGAATTCGCTCCATGAGAAATACAGCAGTTCGTTTTGTGCAAAGCCGCTGCGCCAGTCGGGACATTCGGTGAAATAAAATTCTTCAATGCCGGAGTTGTTTGTTTGGCCGGTGGAAAGTTCGTCCGCCGTTTGAAAATTTCCGGTATGGTATTGCGCCTCAAGATAGAAAAGATCCGCATCGTACCCGTTTCCCCGGATTACCGGAACTGTTTTTTCTCCGCAGAATACACCGGCACGATGGATCCATGCCGCCAGCGTGTTGTCTTTTTCAGTATAAATTTCACCTGTGGGGTTGTTGCGAATATCGTTAAATATTTCCGCCGCCTGTTGATACGCCCCCGTTTCAAATGCCAGCCTTCCTTCAAGGAAACGTGATTTGTCGGCCCATTCGGGGTTTCCGGCTTCCAGAAAATGCAACCGGGCTTTTTCGGCAAGTTTTTGCGATAACGACAGATTACCGTGAAGCAGATGAACGGAGGCGGAATAATAGGCGGCCATGCCTATATCCTGAGGAACACCGAACTTTACCGCGTTTTCCAGCGCAAAGTCCAGATAATTTACAGCCTCGCCAATTTGCCGCCGGGAGAGGCTTTCCAAAGCAAACAACCGGTAGGAACAGGCAAGACTCGGGCCGCCGCTACTCTGGCAAAGAAGGGTCGCTTCTTTTATCGTTTTAAAACCGGATTCATTGTCGCGCATCCCGAGATGGTACAAGGATTGATTTATCAGCAACTGTGTTTTCAGTTTCGGGAATGCCGTGCAGTCGGGCGGCGGGCAGGCGAATGCGGTATGTATATTTTCTATGTTTCCGGAATGGAGCGCCCGTAATGTATTCAGGATGTAACGGATAATCGGGGCGCGATCCGTGTCTCCGGTGGCAGTAAAAATATTTTCGTTTATGTCCTGCCCGTATCCGTATACCAGTTCACCCTGAATCGACTGTACAATGGTTGAATCGTCAATGTTCTTTGAGTCGCCCAGTTCCGTTAGTGCTGTAAGAAGCCGGAAGCAGGTGTCGATTTTTTTTCGCTCAACCCAGGCCAAAAGGCGTTTTAGGACAAGCGTTTTTATCGCATCTTTTCTTTCTCCAAGGGCGGCTTCAGCCCGGTCGTAAAAATCTTCATTCCATGGGCGGGAATCTGACGGGGTGTCTGTCACTTTAAGGGCAAAAAGCAGTGAAAAGGAACGGGAGATCATTGCCGGGCTTTTTCCCATTTCCTCGAATAAAAGGTGGAAAAGATCCGGCGGGAAATAGCGGCCCAACAACATACAGGCATAACCCATTTCCCAAAGATCGGGGGAAAGATCCTGCATGGAGAAACGTATAGAATCACCTGAAGTTTTGAATACTTTGGAGAACAGTTTTTTCCATTTCGGCGATATAACCGTCGGCGTAACCGCAGGATCACCGGCATCTGTTTGTGTGAAGCTCAGTCCTAATAAACTAAATTCCTGTTTGCCCTGTAATGCGTCTATAACTATTTCCGCCGCTTCCTTTTCGGCAATATGAATATTCTCTAAAATAATTGCCGGTGTTTTTCCCGCGCGTCCCGCCAAATCGGAATATGCAGTTAAGATGAGATTAAAGAAACGGCAGGCTGTCCGTATTGCAAAAGGCGAGGGTGTATTCCTGAGCCGCTGTCGGAACAGGAATTTTCGTGCGGCGGTTATTTCTTCGATTATATTCCGTCCGTTTTCCGAATAGTCCGTAAAGGTGAGGGCATGCAACTGTTCCGTCCATGAATCGGCGAGAGCGTTTAATCCGTTGTTACCGAACCGGATAAAAAGAGGGGGGAAGGCACTGTCGGCAATAGAATTGCCGTTTGCCGTGATGCTGCGGTACAGTTCGTCCCGTCTTCCTTTTAAAGATTGGCCGATGACAAGCACTGCGGGATGCTGCAACCCTTTGTCGGGCGGTAGCGCAAATTTTTCCCGTAAAGAAAAACCGGCACTTCCGGTCGGAACAAATATCTTTATTTCCTTCAGTTTGTAAAAAGATTCCGCACCGTATTTTGTACCGACTGCGGCCTGTTCACCGTTATCTTCAAAGGTTGCGTAGTATTTAAAGGATTCAACCGCCGGTCGATCCATAAAGATCCCGCCGCCTGTTTGGGTGCCTGCCAAAAAACGGCTTAAAGGCTCTATGGTTTCGTGCCGGTCTTTCCATAGCAAAAAAGAGAATCCGTATAAATCGGCGGTGTTTTCTTCGGCGGCACGGATAATCGTTTCGACAAGTATGAGTATATCAATCCATATTCCCGGAGAATTTTCATTAATAACAGCGTGTATTGTATTTTGTTCCCTCGATATTTCTCCACCAGCTTCCTTAATTGCGGCGGCGGCAGTATTTTCCAAAAAGGGGATCAGTTCGGGCCTTGTCCGTCTTAGCTGCGACCTGAAACGGAGGAAAAAAGCCATTTGCACCATGATTGCATTATCGGCATTTTTTTATATAATGAAAAATAAGAAATGGGGAAGCAGGAACGATCACTCCTAATTCCTCACTCCTAATTCCTAATTTTTTCTCCTGCTGGAGGTTTTTATGACATTTAAAGGACGTTCTCTGCTTACCTGGCTGGATTATTCGGCGGAAGAAATACGGTTTCTTCTGGATCTTTCAAAAAAAGTTAAGGCTGAAAGCAAAACCGGCGGGGGTGGGCAGCGTTTTGCCGGGAAAACAATCGCCTTGCTGTTTGAAAAACGTTCCACTCGGACACGGTGCGCCTTTGAGACGGCCTTTGGCGAAGAAGGCGGGCATCCGGTGTTTCTTTCAACTGCGGATATACAGTTGGGGGCAAAAGAATCCGTAGAGGATACGGCGGTGGTTTTGGGACGGATGTTCAGTGCGATTCAGTACCGGGGCTTTAAACAGGAAACCGTAGAAATACTGGCAAAGTATTCCGGCGTGCCGGTGTACAACGGCCTTACCGACAAGTTCCACCCCACACAGGCCCTGGCCGATATTCTGACACTGGAGGAAACCTTCGGTTTTGCGAAGGGAAAGACACTGTGCTTTACCGGTGACGGAAGGAACAATGTCGCCCGATCCCTCATGGTTATCTGCGCCAAACTCGGCGTGCATTTTACCGTTATTACACCGCCGGAACTGAACCCCGATGACGATTTATGCAAAAACTGTGCCCCCCTGGCCGTCGCTTCCGGTGCGGAAATCATCGTTACCGCCAACACCTCGGCCGTGGCCGGTGCGGACGCGATTTACACCGATGTATGGGCATCAATGGGCGAGGAGGACAAAAAAGCGGAAAGGGTGCGGCTCTTGTCGCCGTATCAGGTGAATCAGACGCTTATGGATAAGACAGGGCGCAAGGACAGCATCTTTCTCCACTGTCTACCGGCGGTTAAAGGCGAGGAAGTCACCCCCGACGTGATAGACGGCCCGCAGAGCCGCGCCTGGGATCAGGCCGAAAACCGCAAGCACACGATAAAGGCGATTATGCTGGCCACACTGGGGTAGGGTAAGGAATGAGGAATCTCTTTCAATTCCTCTCGCAGAGATCGCAGAGGTCGCAGAGGGAAGGGCGCAGTTTGCAAATTCCGTGCATATCTCCGCGTTCTTTGTGCCTCTGCGTGAGTAGATATCCGAAAGAAGTTACCCTAAAACATTATCCGTGAAAATCTGTGCATAATCCGTGCAATCTGCGGTTAAGAAGAAGGGAAAGTGCTAGTTAAAAAGTTGACGCTATATCGTAAAATAGTTATATAATTAGCTGTAACAAGGGAGGTCTCCCCATGAAAAAAGCATTTGCCGTTGTGTTTCTTGCGGCAGCTATTGCCGTTTCTTCTTTTGCGCAACAAAAATACGCCCTGGTTATCGGAAACGGGGCGTATACCGGTAACCCCTGGAACAGCTTGAGAAATTCGGTGAAGGACGCCACCGATGTAAAGAACTCACTGGAAAAACTGGGCTTTCAGGTTGAATTCATACGCAACGGAAACCTGAACCAGATGCAAACGGCGGTTATCAACCTGAAGCAGAAACTGCGGGCTTCCCCCCAATCTTACGGTTTTTTTTACTATGCCGGACACGGGGCCCAGAACAGGGACAGGCACAACTACCTCATACCGGTAGACGCAGACACGCCCAGCCTGAACCTGCTGCCCCAGCGGGCCCTGCCCGTCCAGTTTGTAATGGACGAACTGGAAGAGGCGAAAAACGAACTCAACATGATTGTGCTGGACGCATGCCGGGATGTCCCCGCTCTGGACCGGAGCGGCAGCCGGGGCCTTTCGGTGGAAGGCCATGTGCCGAGGGGGAGTATCGTTATGTACGCCACCGCCGCCAATAAGACGGCCAGCGACGGGACTGGACAGAACGGCCTTTTTACCGGCCATCTTCTAAAGCACCTTACCACCCCCGGTATTGCGGTAATAGAAATATTTGACAATACGGCACGGGATGTAATAAGGGAAACCAACGGAGACCAATACCCCGAACTCCGCAAAATGTACTACGAAACCGCCTACCTTGGCACAAAGCCTGCGGCTCCTGTAACGGTACAACCAACACCGCAGCCGGTACCTCGGCCCGCACCAACACCCGCTCCTGCGGTACAACCCGCCGCTCCTCCCCAGCGCCCTGTTCCTGATAGCATGGTGCGGATAAACGGCGGCACTTTTACCATGGGCAGCCCCGCCAACGAGCTGGGCCGTGATAGTGATGAAATCCAACACCGGGTAACGGTTAGCTCCTTTTCCATGGGGAAGTACCCCGTAACGCAGAAGGAGTATCAGGAGGTTACGGGATCGAATCCGAGTAACTTTAAAGGGGACAACCTGCCGGTGGAACAGGTAAGCTGGTTCGATGCGGTTGAGTACTGTAACAAACGGAGTCAGCGTGAGGGACTGACCCCGGCGTATACGGTAAGCGGTGCAGGGGACGGCAGAACTGTAACGTGGAACAGGAACGCCAACGGGTACCGGCTGCCGACCGAGGCGGAATGGGAATACGCCTGCCGGGCCGGGACGACAACGGCGTACAATACCGGGGCCGTCATAAATGATAATACCGGCTGGTACGATGCCAACAGCGGCAGTGCAACTCATCCCGTAGGGCAAAAGCCCGCCAACGCATGGGGCCTGTACGACATGCACGGGAACGTGTGGGAATGGTGCTGGGACTGGTTTGGAGATTACTCAAGCGGTGCGCAGACCGACCCTGCGGGCGCGTCCTCGGGGTCTAACCGTGTGCTACGTGGTGGAAGCTGGGACACTTCGGTTCAGAACGTACGTACTGCGAGCCGGAACAACAGCACTCCTACTTACCGGTACGGCAGCATCGGCTTCCGTCTTGTTCGCCCCTAGTTTAGCAGGCTCAAGCCAAGTGCCTGTTCCGGTGAAATACCCAAGCCGTAACGACCGGAGGGAGTGTCGAACCGAAGGTTCGCGGCGCGGGTATGGAGCGGGAACAGGCCGACGCGAAATTTAGGGGAGTGGGAATGAGGAATGAGGAATTTCTTTAAATTCCTCTCGCAGAGACGCAGGGAACGCGGAGGGCGCAAAGAGGAGAGGGAGGAATTAAGTGTTGTTGTTCGTAAGCATAGCGAGATAGTATGGCTCGCAATTCGCATACAACAACCCCTTCTTCTTCTCTGCGAACTCAGCGTCTCCGCGCCTCCGCGTGAGTAAATTAAGAATGAGGAATTATTGAAGAAGTTTCTCACAGAGTACGCAAAGGCACCAAGGACACGGAGGGGAATGAGGGAATGAGGAGTGGGGCGATCACTAATTTTATCTGTAATGAGTAAAGCAAAATGAACTTTCCCGCCATATATAGTATAAGCATGCTGTAAAAGATCATTACAAGATGCTATATTTTATGAGGAGAAAAGTATGGAGACAACAGCAACTCCGGGTTATGCGCAGGGCGCAACCCTTGAAGACGTAAGGGCGACGCTGCGGGATATCGCCGAGCGGCAGAAAGAATTCGACCGGGAAATGGAAAAATCCGCACGGGAATGGAACAAACGTTTCGGCGATTTAAGCAACCGTTTCGGGGAACTTGCCGAACATCTGGTCGCCCCGGGTATCGAAGACCGTTTTAACGAACTTGGTTATCATTTTGACGATGTTTCACCCAACGGGCGCAAAATAAAGGAAAACGGGAAAACTGTAGCGGAAATTGATATCTTGCTGGAAAACACCGAAACCGTTATGGCGGTGGAGGTAAAGGCAAAACCTGCGGAGAGGGATGTGGAAGAACACGTCCAACGGCTGGAAATACTGCGCAACCACCGGCATAAAAAGAACGATACGCGGAAAATCCAGGGGGCCATTGCGGGGGCCGTATTCGGCACGGCGGCGAAAAAAGCGACTCTCCGGGCGGGCCTGTTTGTGCTGGAACAATCTGGCGACACGATGAAGATAGACATACCCGACGGCTTTGTCCCGCGGGAATGGTAAATCCTTAACACCGCCGTTTCATTTATACGGAGGGAATGAGGAATTATTGAAGAAATTTCTCACGGGGAACACAAAGGCACCAAGGATCACAGAGAATATAAACTCTGTGCCCTTTGTGAGCTTTGCGCCCTCCGTGAGAAAATATCCGAAACAAGTTCTACGTCCCGCATTGCCCATTGTTTGTTGTCATGTTACAATCTTTCCATGTCTACAGTTGACGATAAAAAAATAATCTATTCGATGTACCGCGTCGGAAAAAAACACGGTACCAAACAGGTGCTAAAAGATATCAGCCTTTCCTATTTTTACGGGGCCAAGATAGGTGTAATCGGTTTAAACGGATCGGGAAAATCGAGTCTTTTGAAGATACTCGCTGGTGTTGACACGGAATTTTCCGGCGAAACAACGGTAACCCCAGGTTATAACATCGGCTACCTTGAACAGGAGCCGCAGTTGGAGGCCGGTAAAACAGTTAAAGAAATTGTATCCGAAGGGGCCAAGGAACTGGTGGAGCTTCTTGCCGAATTCGACAGGGTAAGCGAAGCCTTCGGTGAGCCGGATGCCGATTACGACAAGCTCGGTGCGAAACAGGCCGAGTTGCAGGAAAAAATTGAAGCCGCCGACGGGTGGAACCTGGACAGCCGGCTGGAACTGGCGATGGAGGCCCTGCGCTGTCCGCCCGGTGATGAGGTTGTGGATCACCTCTCCGGCGGCGAGAGGCGGCGGGTGGCCCTGTGCCGGCTGTTGCTGCAAAAGCCGGACATTCTGCTTTTGGATGAGCCGACCAACCACCTCGACGCGGAAACCGTGGCCTGGCTGGAAAGACATTTACGGGAGTATGCCGGGACGATAATTGCCGTTACCCACGACCGTTATTTCCTGGACAATGTCGCCGGCTGGATTCTGGAACTGGACCGGGGCGAAGGCATTCCCTGGAAGGGGAACTATTCCGGCTGGCTGGAGCAGAAAGAACAGCGCATGGCCCAGGAGGAAAAGGGTGAAAGCGACCGGCGTAAAACCCTGCAACGGGAGCTTGAATGGATCCGCATGAGCCCCAAGGGCCGCCACGCCAAAAGCAAGGCCCGCATCACCCAATACGAAAAACTCTTTCAGGACGATGAAAGGGAGCGCTCCCGGGGGGCGGTGCAGAGCAGCAAAATAACCATTCCGGCCGGGCCGCATTTGGGCAAACTGGTAATCGAGGCGAAGGGGCTTTCAAAGTCCTACGGCGACAGGGTACTGTTCGAAAACACGGAATTTACCGTGCCGCCCGGCGCCTGTGTCGGCATAATCGGGCCTAACGGTGCCGGCAAGACCACCCTTTTTAAAATAATCTCCGGTACGGAGCAGCCCGATTCGGGTGGATTAAACATCGGGGAAAGCGTAAAAATAAGTTACGCCGATCAGATGCGGGAAAACCTGGACGGTGAAAAAACCGTCTGGGAACAGCTTTCCGGCGGCCATGATCTGATAAAGCTGGGAAGCGGGCAGGGGGCCAGGGAGGTTAATTCCCGCGCCTACTGCGCCTGGTACAACTTTTCAGGCGGCGACCAGCAGAAGAAAGTCGGCGTACTTAGTGGCGGCGAACGTAACCGCCTGAACCTTGCAATGATGCTCAAGGAAGGGGCAAACGTATTGCTCCTGGACGAACCGACCAACGACCTTGACGTGAACACTCTCCGTGCACTTGAAGAAGCTCTGGATACTTTCGCCGGGGCAAGCCTTGTAATCAGCCACGACCGCTGGTTTCTCGACCGTATCGTCACCCACATCCTCGCCTTTGAAGACGGTGAAACGTACTGGTACGACGGCAACTGGTCCGAATACGCCGAATGGCGCCGTGAAAAACTCGGTGCCGCTGCCGACAGCCCCCACAGATACGTGTACCGTAAGCTGGAGAGATGAATTAGGATTTAGTAATTGTTTCTTGGTATTTACGTTCGGCTTTCTCTATCTTACGGTTTCTTAAAAATAAGCATACGTCAATTGTTATCATTATCAAATTAATAATGTACAAATACAGATTTATGCTTATTGATTGGCTTGCATTAGTTTTTGAATTCTCCATAAATTCTGTTACCTTAAACAAAATGCCGGCCACATAACCTATTTGCAGCACTATCAGAAATAACAAACTCTTTCCGGCTGTTGTTTTTGAAACAAACGATCTGTAAATGGAAATTGGCCAGGCGGAACCGAAACATACCAGCATTACGGTTTCAAAGAAATTCAACGGAGGGTTTCCTTATTTCAACTCGATTTCCTCTCCCGGTTCCATAATAAGCATATTTGCGAAACGACAGCTCTCTGCGATTTTCCTGTCAAATATTTTGGGCCCGCCTTCGTCAAATGGTCCGGTGTGTATGGGTATGTTATGCTTCGCCTTTATTATTTCCGCACACTGTGCAGCTTCTTTTGTATCCATGTTATACAATCCGTCACAGGGCAACAGTGCATAATCAAGGTTTTTTACCGCAAATGTTTCCATCTGTGTTGTTTTTGATGTATCTCCCGGGTGATACAGCTTGATACCGTCGATATTGACGATATAGCCAACACATTCCTTGGGGTTATGATTTTTGTTACTTGCCTCTACTGCCTCTATCTGTATGCCTTTTGCTGTAAGGGTATTGTGTTTTCCCCCTTTAAGAGCTTCTTCATTTGTAATAACAACACAATCCTTTTTCTGTGTGACCAGATCAATTCTATTGTGATCACCATGTTGATGAGTTACTAAAATGATATCTGCCGGCAGATCGTATCCATTCCCTATGAACGGATCAATGTATATCACTGTTCCGTCTTTGGCTGTTAACCTGAAACTTGAGTGTCCCTGATAAAATAGCTTTACAGTGTTTTTCATTTTTTACTCCTTTTGTATGGTGTTCTTTTTCTAGATTTCTTGCATACAATAACACCTGGCCTTTGTCTTGTCTATAGAACATATGCCGTTTGTTAAGTTTTTGGTGCCAAAAAACGCCTTAGCTTTTCCATTACTTCGCTGAAATTGAGAGGTTTTCCCACATGATCATTCATGCCGGCAGCCAGGCATTTTTCGACATCTTCACGGAAAACATTGGCGGTCATTGCTATTATCGGGATGCCCTTTGGATGTTCCAATTCATTTTCTATAGCACGGATACGCCGGGTGGCCTCAAGGCCGTCCATTTCAGGCATTTGTAAATCCATGAATATTGCGTCATAACGTCCTGGATTCTCACTGAATATTCTGACAGCTTCTTTGCCGTTCACCGCACAGTCAATCTCCAGCTCCAGCGGTTCCATCATGGTCAGAACGATTTCTCTGTTAATCTCCACATCCTCGGTCAGAAGAAGACGGTAACCGGAGTAGGATTCCCCCTGTCCTATGGGAGTGTCGGCTGTATCCGCGAGGGTTGCGGTTTTTCCCTCTCCCCGCATAACCTTAACGGTAAAGCCAAAAACAGCGCCTGCGCCCAATTCCGATTCAATCCAGACCCTGCCGCCCATTTGTTCCACAATGTGTTTGGAAATTGCCAGCCCCAGGCCGGTTCCCCCAAACTTGCGTGACGTACTGCTTTCGGCCTGCTCAAAGGAACTGAACAGGCGTTTCTGTTGCTCTCGGCTTATCCCAATTCCAGTGTCCTTGACCTCAAATTTCAGGGTTATTTCACCGTTTTCTTCTCTATCGAAAAGCGCATCCAGATGTATCGAGTTCTTTTCGGGTGTAAATTTAACCGCATTGGAAAGCAGATTCATAATAACCTGAGTTAGCCTGATATCATCACCTATTAAAAACGGGGGAATATTTTTGTCAAGGTGCATGGTGAATATTTGGTTTTTTTCTTCTATACGGAAGCTTATGACGTTAACTACTTTCTGCAGTAATTTATCGATGCTGAATTCCTCAGGTGATAATTCAAATTTCCCCGCTTCGATTTTCGACATTTCGAGGATGTCGTTTATAATGCCCAAAAGATGAGCTGATGCGCCGTCGATTTTTTCAAATGCATAGTCCTTTTTCCGGGTATCCGGGGAATTCCTGCCTATAGCCGTCATACCGATGATGGCGTTCATGGGTGTGCGAATCTCATGACTCATGTTTGAGAGAAAATTGCTTTTGGCGCGGCTGGCCGCTTCTGCCTTTTCCAGAGCAGAGCGGATATTCAGAGTCATTTCGTTGCGTAACAGCGCACTGGTTATCAGCAGACTGGAAGAACGTACCATCGATTCTTCGTTTTCGGAATAGATCCTTTCGTTCCGGCAGTCGTTTAAGCCTACGAACCCCCATAATTCTCCCCGTAAAAATACAGGCGTTATCAGAATTGACAGTATGCCCTGGGAGGACAATCGAACTTGTTCTTTAGGCGAAAGGTTACGGGTCATGCTGTTGATACAGCGGCCGGACTGCAGCTTTTCTTCCCAGCCGGGGAGATCGTCATCGTAAGATGTGTTTATTGTAATTTTGCTGCCCTGCATTGATTCGACGCCTTCGACCCATTCACTTATTTGGGTGCAATAGAGCCGGCCGTCTTTTACATGGTTTTTCCAGACACGTACACGCTCCGAGTCTGCCGCCTTGGCTACCAAACCCATGCTGCGCCATAGGCTGTCATCGAATTCATCTATTTCCGACTGAAGCAGGATGGCTGCCACCTTGTTCACCGTTTCCAGCATGGTGTCCCGCCTTTCCAGTCCTATTAATATTTCTTTAATTTTTTTGTCCTGCGCGTTCCGGTTTACGGCGCTTGCCATCATAAGGCTCATAGAACGCAGGATATCAATCTCATCTTCGGCAAAACTGCGATTCTGATGGCAATCGTCAAGACTTACAAAACCCCAGAAGTCATCCGCCAGATACACCGGAATGACCAAAAGAGATCTTACTCCGAACGGTTTGAATACTTCCTGTGTGTCCGGTGACATATCTGCGAGCGGACCGTTTATACACTCACCGTTTAAAAATTTATCTCTCCATTCGGGAGTATTACTGTAGGAATAACTTGCACTGGCGGGAACCGGGTTTTCTTTTCTGCCGGTTTCATTCATCCATTCAAACTGGCTTTCATATTGGAGAATGCCTTCTTTCGTTACATTTTTCCAGATATACATCCGATCCACGTCCATACAAAGAGCCATGAATTCCATTCCTTTCCGGATGGAGACTTCAAACATTTCTTCGCCTTCCGCAGAAAGCAGCACCGTCGCCGTCCTGTTTACCGCAAGTAAAAGCTCAGCCTGGCGCTCCCGTACACCGGTTGCGTTTATCAGGTCGGTGTTAAATGGTAAAAGAACAAGCCTTCGCATCAATATATTTACCGCAAACATATACAGTATTACTGCGGAAAGTATGACCGCAAGGGCCAGATTTTTTTGGGAGCTTGAGGCGACGCCCGTAACCATCACGATTGCCATGACAGAAACAGGAGCAAGGGCCAAAACGAGAAGAATCATGTTAATATTGCGTACGCGCGCCGCAATCTCGCCGGTTTTATTTGGTTTTTTCATAATATACCGCTATGACAGACGATTTATATTACTATATCAGCTTAATATTTTATAGTTCATTACCGCATGTCCTGGGAAAACACCCCTATGCACTTGCTGATATGTATGCTTATCTGACAAATTGGCAGGATAATACCCCGGGATTTTATTATGGTAGCTTTGGAGCCCCCTCGAACACAGTCACGGCAGAAATGTATGCCCGTATGTGATGTTTGCGGGCATGTATGTGAAAATAAAGGCGGGATAATACCCCAGTATAGGTAACGTTGGGTGGCCGGGAAAACGCACCACTCGAAGAGGGGTGCGGGTTTACCGGCCAGGCCCCACAATGAACCTAAATGGGTATTATCCCGTAATTTGCATTATTCATACATACCCGCAAAAAAAAGACGATGCGCCTGGATGTCCGGGCTTTGCCCGTTGCGCACCGTCTTGCTTAACCGGAGGAAGTCCCTCCCTTGTTTAGAGTATCGGCAAACGGAGAAGGGACTTTAGAGGAAAAGCCGGTTTTTGACGGAAAAATACATGAGAATAATATGTATTTACCCTTGCATATTAGTATATTATAATAAATAAACTGATATTTCATTCTTAGGAGATTGATGTAATGAAAGTTGAAGAGTTCGAAATCACCGAAGAAAAGACCCCCGAAGGTGTAAAATTTTTAATAAAAGGCAGGCTTAATGCCGCTAATGCGGACGAGCTTCAACAAAAGCTGCAAACGGCTATGGACAACGGATTGAAGAGTATAGTTCTGAATATGCTCTTTGTTGACTTTTTAAGTTCTGCCGGAATAAGAGTAATTATAAAGTATTATCAGGATATCTATAATGCAGGTGGAATATTTGGAATTGAAATGCCGTCTGAAAATGTCCGAAACGTTCTGGGAATGACGGCGTTGGACGATATGTTAATTAAGAAGCCATGCGCTCAGTAAGAACGAAGATCCTTGCAATAACGCTTGTTCTTCTGGCGTTTCCCGGTGTTGCGTTTATTATGTATTCAATAACAACAACGGGGAATTACAAGCGTCTGCGTCTTGAAGGGGTTGAAAAAACAGTTGAATTCGAAGCGGAAAAGATAAATAAAGCAATTGCGGGCATTGAACGTGGTGCGACAAACCTGATGGTCGACGGTTTACTGTTTTATCAATCACAGTCGTATGGTATCGGTGAAACGTCGGTTCTGGAATTTCTTAGCGGTTTTCCGGCTGCCGCAGGCGGCGGGCTTTGGTTTGAACCCTATGCCTTTAACAAAGACGTCCATCGTGTCAGCATTTATGCATTTTACGACAAGGATACCGGTGAACTGCATCCGGGCGACATTGAAGAATATAATTTTTACAATACAGACTGGTATCGGGAGATTGTTGACGAAATAACGAGACCGTATCAGATTGCCTGGGCAAGACCCTTTGTCGGTGACATCTCGCAGGAACTTAAGACCGCTGCGGGAACGGGCATTTTTGACCATGACGGTAACTTGATCGGTATATCGGTTGTAGACTGGGGAATGAAAGAAGCGCTGGAGGAATTGACAGCCATTCACCCGACAAAAAACAGCTTTGCTTTGCTCTGTGTTCCCCAAAAAGACTATATCATTTCCGATACATACTCAAACAGCCTGGTAGGTGCATCCGTTAGAAGCATTCCCTGGGATCTGAACGCCAATACTTTTCTTCTTGACGGCATTCAATATTTGAGCTTCAGCCGGTACCTGGACAACGGTTGGCTGCTATCCGTACAGATTCCCGAGAACGAGATATTTGCCGAAGTGGAAAGCCAAAACAACCTTTTTTCGATAATAATTGCGATCTCTTTGGTCATCATGATTTGCATAGCGTACTGGTTGGTTTCAAAGCTCGTCAACGCGCCGCTAAAACAGCTAACATCCGATGTCGCCGGTCTTGCCCTGGGCAATCTTGACATGCATGTAAAAGTAACCGCAGATGACGAATTCGGCATGCTCGCCGAAACTTTTAATAAAATGACCGCGGAATTAAAAAAAGCCCTTGATGCCCATGACTACGAAAGAGAAGAAAAAAAAAGGATACACACCGAACTCAGTATTGCGGCGGAAATACAGGCCAGCATGGTTCCGTGTATTTTCCCGGCATTCCCAACCAGATCGGAATTTGACATATACGCCTCAATGATCCCCGCAAAGGATGTTGGCGGGGATTTTTACGATTTCTATATGATAGACGAAAACAACCTGGCTGTCGTAATTGCCGATGTGAGCGGCAAAGGCATTCC
>Ga0082212_10006587_pt1 | contig 15561 bp, 13 predicted proteins | sample TergutNt197P3_FD_71548 | JGI IMG/M metagenome (GOLD analysis project Ga0082212, IMG submission 71548) | Neocapritermes taracua P3 segment gut microbial communities from Petit-Saut dam, French Guiana - Nt197 P3 | ecosystem: Host-associated > Arthropoda: Insects > Digestive system > Gut ...
ATTCGACGAAATCACATAATTCATTTTTTCGATTATCAGTTTTATGCTTTCCTCGCCGATATTCTGCGATTCTATTCCGAGAAGCTCGACGCCTATTTCCTGTATTTCGTCTATTATTTTTCTTTGCAGCTTGATAAAGCCGACTTTTTTTATTATATCGTCGTTCGAGATTTTTCTGACCTCGACGCTTTCAACGTCGGGGGTTTGCCTTAAATCCACGGCAAGACCGCTTATTTCATGCTCGCATAATATCACGGCTTCTATAATATCGCCAAAAGGCGTTTCCCCGGTATTGCCAAAACCTCCGTCCCCAAGGCGCGGCGGGTTTGAATACATGAGTATCCCGGACTTATCTATCCTGTCAAATATCATCCATGCGCGGACCGCTTTCATCGAACTGTTTTTCATGAATCTTATATCTAATTTATACGCGTTATACGCGTTGTTTTTGATATTTTCAGCCAAAAGCTCCCATAAGTCAGCCGGCATATTTATAGATAAATCCACGTCTTGTGGAATCGCGTCTATTCTATTCGCATTTGCTTTCGCGGCAGTTTCAGCCGCCTGTTTCGTCTGTTCGCCGACTGTGCTTTCTCTGCCCTCTTTTATTTCGATAAGCCGTCCGAGAAGATTTTCCGTGTCCATTCCCTCGTCAGAAGCCTGTGTTTCTATTGTCTGGAGACAGTCATCGAGAAAATCCTGACACGAGAATAAAACCACGGTCATTTCGTCCGTAAGCTCCCTTGCCCCGTTCCTGACTTCCGAAAGCATATCTTCCATTGTGTGCATGACTTTCTGGATTTTCATAAAACCCATAGCCGCCGAATTGCCTTTTATAGTATGCGCGACCCTGAATATCCCGTTTACGGTGTCTTTGTCCCTGATACCGGACTGGACGTTCATCAAAGCTTCGCTCAAAGTCAGTATACTGTCTCTTAAATCCTCAGTATAAGCGACCAATATTTCATTCATTTCGTTTGTTTCATTTAATTCCGACATTTCCGACACATTCCCTGCCTTTTTTATTTTTTATACAGAGCGTTTTGAATATACTTGAATTTATGTTCTTTATTTATCATGCTTTCTGAATGACCGGTAAAGAACAATCCGTTTGGAATTATCACGTCGTAAAATTTATTTATCAGTTTCTGCTGGACTCCGGCATTCAGATATATCATAACGTTCCGGCAGAAAATCATGTCAAATCCTTTTTGGAATTTAAAGTCGTCGATTAGATTAAAAGACCTGTACGTCACGCAGTTTTTTATTTCATCGTTTATCTTAAAAGAATTGCCGCCCTGTTTTTCAAAATACTTATAAATATACGCTTTCGGCATTCCCTTGCATTCGGTTTCGGTATATATACCTTTAACTGCTTTACGCAAAACTTTTTCGCTTATATCGGTCGCGAGGATTTTTATAGAAATATCGGCAGGCAGGCATTCTTTCAGCACGACAGCCATAGTCAGGGGTTCTTCCCCGCTTGAGCACGCCGAACTCCACAGACGTATCTCGCGTTCTTTTTTTATCCTCGGTATGTCGGATATTATAGAAATTATATTGTTTTTTATGTAATCAAAATGCGCGGATTCCCTGAAAAATTCGGTTGTGTTCGTCGTTATCTCGCTGATAAAATCCCGTATGGCTTTGCCGTCCTGCGTTCCGAGTATATATTTTATATATCCGCCCTCGCTTTTCATTCCGTTCCTGCGCGTGAGCTTGTCTATTTTTGCCGTTATTGTGTCTTTTTTGTTTTCGTCTACGTCTATGCCGAGTTTTTCATATATATAATCCTGAAGCAGTTTATATTCGTCTTCGGTTATATTCCCCATAGAGTTATCTCCAATTTATAAATTAAATATCTTTTATGCCTTTGGCTATGGCTTTAATCCTGTATATCCCGGTGTCTGAGAATATCTCTACGGTTCTGCCGTAATTTAACCCAACGTCCTCAGCCTCGATTTTTATCCGCAGTTTTTCAAGAATAGCTCTCGCCATTTCAATGTTTCTGTCGCCTATATTAAACTGCGCGCTCGCGCCGCTCAGAGAGAACATCTGCGCCCCGCCCGCGATTTTAGCCGAGAGATAATACAAAGAAGCCCCCGCTTTCTCCATTCTTCTGACAAGTTCGGGAACTGCCGTGTCAACATATTTCATAACGTTTATATTTCCGTCGTGAACGTCTAAACTCGACGGCATTAAAACGTGCGCAAGCCCAGCGATATGATGCACGCTGTCATACAGGGCGACCCCAACGCACGACCCAAGAGCGTAAGTTATTACAGAACCGCCGTTTTTAACGACGTTCATATCCGAAATGCCAATAACAACACTTCCCATAATTACGTATCCATCCCTAAATTCTGAAAAATTTTCTTAAGGTATCCGACTTCCGGAATCAATAAAAGATAGCTTGTGACCTGATTTTCGCCGTTTAAAAAACCGTCCTGAATAAATAAAGCCTTGTCGCCGTATTTTTCTATTTCGACCGCGGGGACGTTTAAAAGCGCGCCGACCATATCTATGGCTATGCTTGGAGGAGATAACGCGATTTTCATGTTTGTCATTTGGGAAATTGCGCCGACATACGCGCTGACCATTATATTCCCGACTTCTTTTAGAGCCGAAATATCCATTTCGCCGAGGTCCTCAAACTTGTCGAACTGTTTGTCCATAAGCACGTTTAAGACAAGATGCGCGAACCGTTTCTCGGTCAGAAACATCATCATGCCCTCAAAGTCCTCGTGCAAAGAAAACAGTATCCCCACGACCTGAGTCTCCGGACCGCCGACCGTATTTGCGAGTTCCTCAACGTTTAATATTTCGACTTTGGGGATATTCATATCCACCCTCGCGCCAAGCATTGCGGCAAGAGAAGTCGCGGCGTTTCCTGAGCCTATATTGCCTATTTCCCGCAGAACGTCAATATGCATTTCGTCTAATTGGGAAACATAATTTCTTTCTTCGTTCATTTATTAACCATCCCGCTTTTATATTTTTATCAATACAATTAATAACTTTCATATTTTAATATTATATCATTGTTATTTTACACAGTCAAGCGAAATACAAAAAATTTTTGTTTTATATATAATTTTTTATATATTTATGGTATAATATAATAAAAAAATCACAGGAGTAAAATAAATCATGATTAATTTTAATTCAAATATACCCGTGGAAATAATCTTCGGCAGAGACTGCGTTCCGAAAAACAAAGAAAAATTTAACGGCTACAAAAAAATTTTTATAGTCTCGGACGAATTTTCGGCGAGGCTCAGCGGGGCTTTAAACGATATATTAAACATTTTAAACGATACCAAAGCCGATTTTTATATTTTTGACAAGATACGGGAAAACCCTTTACTTTCGGTATGTTACGAAGGCGGGAAAGCCGCTCTTGATTTTGGAGCTGATTTGGTTGTCGGCATTGGCGGCGGCTCGTCTCTTGACGCGGCAAAAGCTATCGCTTTTTTCGCGAACAATCCAGACAGAACCCCGGATAATTTATTCGACCCGCCGTATGAAACCCCGTCTTTGCCGATTTTCGCGATTCCCACAACGTCAGGCACAGGCAGCGAAGCCAATCCCTATTCTATAATGACGCTCGACGGTCAGTATTTAAAAAAATCTTTCAGTTGCGTGCAGTCATACGCGAAAACAGCTTTTCTCGACCCGAAATATACTATGTCTCTGCCGTATAACGTCACGGTCGGCACGGCTCTTGACGCTTTATGCCATTGCGTCGAATCTGCCCTCACGATAAAAACAACGCCGTTTTCACGTCTTTATTCGTCGCTCGGGATAAAATATATTTATTATAATCTTGAAAAACTTGTCGGTTTAAAAGACAAGCCAATGGTTGAAATAGATTATTCTATGCGTGAGGAATTAATGCTCGGCTCTCTTTGCGGGGGCGTCGCGATAAATACGACAGGGACGTGCTTCCCTCACCCGTTAAGTTATAATATCACTCTTATACATGGAGTGCCTCATGGGAAAGCCTGCGCTTTATTTTTAGGGGAACTGTTGGATATACATGAAAACGTGATAAAATCCGGCGGCGTTGGTCTGGATAACCCTGATTTACTGCCGCAGTTAAAAATAAACATGGACGAAATATATGAAGCTTTAGGCGTTCCTGTCGAAAAAGTTATAGAGACGATAACAAAACTTTCGGATTATCACGAAAAATTCGACGACGAGACTTTGAAATTTTACGTTTCTAAAACAAAGACGGCGAAAAATTTCGCGGCGAGTTTCAAAAAAATCTCTGAAGAAGAAATGCTTGAGATATATAAAAAATGCGTGGGGAAATAAAAATAAATTATGGGATTGAATAAAAAATATATATTGTTTGATTTGGACGGCACTTTGACAGATTCAAAACCCGGCATATTAAAAGCGGTGCAGTATGCCGCGAAATATTTCGGTATAGATATAAAAGACAATGAACTTGATTCTTATTCGTATTTTGTCGGTCCTCCGTTGAGAGAATCCATGAAAATAAATTTTGGGTTCGACGACGAAAAAGCCGAACTTGGAGTCGCAAAATTCAGGGAATATTATATCCCGAAAGGGATTTACGAAAACAGCGTTTATCCGGGGATTGATAATCTTCTGAAAAAACTGAAGGATTCGGGTAAAACTTTAATTTTAGCGACGTCCAAAGTCGAGGCGCAGGCAAGAACTGTTTTGGAGCATTTCGATATATTAAAGTATTTTGACTTTACAGCCGGCTGTGAAGTTGACGGACGGCGGTCAAAAAAAGACGAAGTTATTGAATATTGCCTTGAGCATTTCGGGATTTTGTCGGACGAGGAAAAAGCGCAAGCTGTTATGATTGGCGACAGGAATCACGATATAATCGGCGCGGGAAAAAATGGGATAGAAAGCATCGGGGTTTTGTACGGTTACGGCAGTGTGGAAGAAATAACAAATGGCGAATATAAAGCTGATTATGTAGTTAATGATGTTGACGGGTTGACTGAGTTGTTGTTGGTTTAATATGGGGGTAAATTTTTATGCAATTCTGGCTGCCTTTTATATTGATGATATTATTATATGCTGTAATCCCATTCATACCCGCGTTATTCCTGCGTATTAAATTTCCGGAAAGCGCGAAATGGATTGCGATTATTTCCACTATATTCGGAACTATATGTTTGTTAATGGATTTTATTTATTATCTGGGCGGTTTGAGAACACTAAGTCAATTTATTTTGTATACTTCATATTTCGTTCCCTGCTCGATTCCGGCATTATATTGTTTGGCATTTTTTGATAAAGGACGGAAAATATGGCTTGCTCTAATTCCGGCGGCGGCATATTTTTTGCATTGGTTTATACAATATTGCACATTTCTTGGATTTTACGGAACTTTGGGAGCGTTAATTGCCGGAATCCCCGGAGACCAGTCTAAAACGCTAACTGACATGTGTTTTGTTTTTGAAATATGGGCATTATTCTGTGTGTTGATTACGCGTAAAATCGCTAAAATAATAGCGCGAAATAAAATCAAAGACATATAATATCACGGCAATTATGAATATTTTTAAGATATTTTGTGTATAATTACGGTAAAAAGTCGTAAATCTATGGAAATACGGGAGGATTCAAGAGGATATAAAGCCCTCTGATACGATATTGATACTATAAAGCCGAAAAGGCTGTTGAATTGATAAATTTTATCACGTTCAACAGCCTTTTTTGTTTTTTTATTAACATTTTGTTCTATTTATCTTCATTATTTTTTCGCCACTTTTTAATTGTTTTATTACCGTCGGCAGTCTGTGGCCAGTTTAATTTCCACTCTTGATATTCTTCCTTCGTGATTATTCCCTCAGCCAATTCCTGCTTGCGTAAAAGCCATTCGCTCATGAAATCGTTAAGTAGTTTACGGTTGAAACTAACCCCGATTTGTTTTCGCGGTAAATCCGAAGTATATTCGTTTGTAATTTCATGCAAATGAATACCGTAATGCTCATCAAGTTCAAACAACGCGAACATTAAATCTTCTGCGGTGTAGAGCGTTGGTTCGGACAACGAACAGATATTAACGTCCAATACTTTGGCGATTTTGGTAAGCATATCTTCTTTGGGTGTTCTCGTCCCCGATTCGTACTGTGCAATTCGCACATCTGCGCTGTTTTCGTCAAAATCAACTGCAAGCCCTAATTCTCGTTGTGTCATACCGCGCATATTTCTGACACGCTTGATTCTATCTCCCACTGCCATATATGTAATCTCCTTTTTTGGCAAAGCATATTTGTTTAATATAACTATATTACACCTTAAATATGAATAAATCTTGTACAAAACGGAGAACTGAACAAAAAAGTTTAATTTATATATCAAAACCACTTGACGTAAATAAAAATGTATAGTATAATATAATCACGCTAAACAAAATAGTTTAGTAAAAATAATGCAACAACCGTATCGCGTCACGGTAAAGCGTCGCGAAACCGCTCGGGCAAATCGGGAGGCGGCCAGAAAGAGGTCCCGACACTAAAGAAAATTCCTCGCGCTTAAAAAATAAAATTATAAACAGAAAGGGTGATTTAATGAACAAAAACTTATTTATCAGAGTTGACGAAATAGTCAGCGAATTGCAAATTTCAAAACCGTATGCGTATAAACTTATGCGGGAAATGAACGTAGAACTTCAGAAAAAAGGCTTCATAACAATCGCAGGACGTGTAAGTCGGCAGTATTACGAAGAAAAATTTTACGGAATAAAACGGGAGGAAGCGTAATGGCAGCATACAAAGACAAGGCAAAAAATACGTGGTACACATCGTTTTATTACGAAAATTGGAAAGGTGAAAAAAATCGGAAATTAAAGCGCGGTTTCACCACAAAAAAAGCAGCGTTGGAATGGGAGCGTGAATTTTTAAATCAAATATCTGCCGATTTAGACATGACATTCGAGAGTTTCGTGGAAATTTATAAAAAAGATATGCAGGGACGTTTAAAACAAATTACGTGGGAAACCAAAAATAGTATAATTGAAACGAAAATAATGCCGTCGTTCGGCAAAAAGAAAATGAATGAAATCAAATCATCGGACGTAATTCAATGGCAAAACGATATGATAAATTTCCGCGATGAAAACGATAGAAAATATGCAGGTGTTTATTTGAAAATGATAAACTCTCAGTTAAACGCAATTTTTAACCACGCAGAAAAATTTTACGAATTAAAAGTTAATCCGGCAAAGAAAACAAGAAGCATAGGAACGATAAAATGCAACGCCATGAAATTTTGGACGAAAGACGAATATATAAAATTTACCGATTATACAGGGTCAAAACCGACAACTTATCATGCTTTTGAAATGCTTTACTGGTGCGGTATTCGGGTAGGCGAATTATTAGCATTAACTCCGGCAGATTTCGATTTTGTCAAAAGAACAGTTTCGATAACCAAAACTTACCAACGAATAAAAGGTAAAGAAGTGATAACTACACCGAAAACTGTAAAAAGCAACAGGATTATAAAAATGCCGGGTTTTTTGAATCAGGAAATCCAAACCTATATAAAAACTTTTTACGGTATAAAACCGACAGACAGAATTTTCCCAATAACAACGAATTATCTGCATTATGAAATGACGCGAGGTTGTGACCAACAAGGGTTGAAACGTATTCGGATTCATGACTTAAGACATTCACATGTATCGCTTTTAATTGAAATGGGGTTTTCGGCGGTAGCGATTGCAGACCGACTTGGTCACGAGAGTATAAATATCACATATCGCTATGCGCACCTGTTCCCTTCAATACAGAGCGAAATGGCTGATAAATTAAACTCTGAAAGAGGTGATGCCATAAATTTTCAAAAATAATAAGGCAAAACCAAAATAATAACAAAGGAGTTTTAAATTTATGAGCTTACAACATCAAATGTCCGCTTCTATTGCAGTAGAAACGGACAGATTCAAAAAGACATTTCAAGGCAGTCATATACAAAATCTTAATATTAATATTATACCACAAAAAACCCAGCGAAAATCAAGTATAAATTGTAAATTTTACGAAATTGATATTTTCAATCAAGTAAAAAGTATGCTTGATATAATCGACGTTTTGGAATATTACGGCGTTTCGGTCAACAACAAAGATTTCGCGCTTTGTCCGTTTCATCAGGAAAATATGCCGTCGTTTAAAGTTTACACCAACAGTTTCTATTGTTTCGGGTGCGGAGTGAGCGGAACGGTTATCGACTTTGTGATGAGATATTTCGGACTGATAAACATTGAGGCTGTGAAAAAATTAAACGAAGATTTTATGTTGAACTTGTGGATCAGCGGGAATACGGGAGCGGCAATCTGCCGCTCTCCGCATGAAAATACATGGATTGTTGAAAAATTTATCGCATGGGAAAAGAAAGCATTTATCATAGTTTCAAGCTATTTTCGTGCATTACGGTTTTGGGGTGAACAGATATTTGTAAATCACAGCGAATACTTTGAACAGTATTTGCCCGATGTAGAAAATATAGCGTTCGTTGAGTATATGCTTGACATAATGATAGAAAATACGCATGATTTTCCTGCACAGGTTGAGTTTTACAGGACTTACGGAAAGGTGGTGGCTGACATTGCGCGAAAGATTAACCACTAACGAAAAAGCCGAACTTCTGAAATCCGTAGATTTCACATCTGAGCCGGATATATTCAACGAATTACAAAACAATCCCATTGTCTGGGAATCGCCCATTCCATTTAAAAATATAGACTTGCCATCATTTCCGATTGATGAATTGCCTTTCGTCGTAGAGGAATATGTGCGAGCGGTAGCAGAAACCACACAGACTTCGCCTGATATGGCAGCCGTAGCTTCGCTGGCGATCCTCGCATTATGTTTACAGGGTAAATTCAAAATCGAGGGTAAAAAAGATTGGATTGAGCCGTTGAATTTATATACTCTTGTCGTAGCTCCGCCAGCCGAACGAAAAAGCGCTGTCATGATGTTGATGAGTGAACCAGTCAAACAATTCGAGAATGATGAGAATGAACGGCTTGCACCGTATATAAAGAAAAACGAAATGGAAAAAGCAATCTTGCAGAACCGCAAAAAAATATTAGAGACGAAATATTCCAAAGGTAATCATTTCGATACTTCCGAGCTTGATGATTTAGCTGAAGAACTAAGTGAGTTTAAAGAGATAAAACCATGCCGGTTATTTTGTGATGATATAACGCCAGAAAAGTTGTCGGGGATTTTATCAGACAACGACGGCAGAACAGCAATCCTATCATCAGAGGGTGGAATATTCGATGTGTTGGCAGGACGATATTCTCCGGGTAATGTGAATATTGATGTATTTTTGAAAGCACATTCTGGCGATAGTATTCGTGTTGACCGTCAGGGGCGGCAGAGCGAATACATAAAGAATCCGGCAATGACGACATTGATATTTTCACAGCCGAGTGTAATGACGAGCTTAATGGAAAACGGTACGTTTCACGGTCGCGGATTATGCGCAAGGTTTCTGTATTCGATACCAACGTCAACGGTGGGAAATCGTAGATTTGAGAGCAAGCCGATTGCGGAAATTACAGCGGGACAATATTATAAACTAATAAATTTATTGTTGAGCTATAAACCCAACGAGCCGCAGATCATAACTTTAAGTGAAAAAACATACAAAGTCTTAAAAGAGTTCGCAGAAAAAATCGAGCCGATGTTGATTGACGAACTCGCAGACATAGCTGACTTCGCAGGTAAGTTCGTCGGGAGCGTTTTGCGGATTGCGGGACTGTTGTATATCGCAAACGAGCCGTCGCTATACGCTTCGTCATATCTCGAAGAAAAATTTATCTTGGAAGAAAATTATATGCAGGGCGCGATTGCGATCGGCGAATATTTTCTCGAACATGCGAAAGCGGCGTATCAGTTGATGGGCGCGGACGAAGTGAACGACCAATGCAAATATATTTTGAAACAGGTACAAAAGTCGCCATCAGAAATTATAAGCCTACGAGATATTATGCGGTTGTGCAGAAAATTAAAAACTTCGGAAACAGCTATGATTCCAATAAATCGTCTATGTGAATACGGTTATCTTAGAGAAATGCAGACGGAATATTCGGGAGCGGGGCGACCACAGACAAAATCATGGGAAGTAAATCCGGCAACATATAATATGAAAATCTAACATGAAAAGCACGGGACAAAAAGGACAAAAGGGACAGAATTATATATTTGATTGACTTTTGTCCTTTCTGTCCTTTTTGTCCCAACATTTTAAAATGAAATTTATTATGTGCAAAAATATATTTCGATTTATTTTTTACGTTTCCGTACCCCGTCCATGCGTACGCAGACACAAACAAAATCGGGAGCGTAGGGCACCCGCCGCGCGCAGTACGATTTTGTGTAGACAAGGCAAAAATAAAACGCCGTTAGGCGTGATATGTTTGCCGTCGTTTGCGGCGTCGCCCACTGGCGGCGCAATCCGCCTCGCAGAGCCCACGACACTTTACGGCGCGTAGCGACGAAAGTGTCAGAGTGGGTCACATACTTTCGCAAAGTATGTGCAAACCCAAGCGTTTGTTGTATTTATATTGTATAGTATCGCAAATCTAAAAACAATATTCAACATCATTTTGTAAATTTTTAAGGAGGAGATTTTATAGCCAAAACAAACAGGACTGTCGTCCGAAATGAAACATACCGCAGAGGTTCCCTTAACATTCGAGAGCGGCACAATGAACGAAAAAACGAAAATTATTTCAACGCAGATATTATTCCAGAGCGTGCAGAATTAAATTATTATTTCAAAAAATGCGAAGGAACTTACGAGCAAAACTTTGACAAACTTCTTGCTGATGGAGTTATCAATACACGCGGACTTAAAGCCGACGCGAAAATCGTTGACGAATTTATATTCGATGTCAACACAAATTATTTTGATGAGAACGGCGGGTATGAATACGCCAAAAATTTTTATAGTGAAGCGTATCGGCTGGCAGTGAAAGAAGTCGGAAACAAGGACTATATATTATCAGCCGTCATGCACGCCGATGAACGCAACTCCGCTCTGTCCGATCAGCTTGGGCGTGATGTTTATCATTATCATTTGCACGTCGTTTATGTTCCGATCGTAGAAAAACAAATTTTGTGGTCGAAACGCTGTAAAGACCCTGCACTCGTCGGCACGGTCAAGGAAACGATTCCGCAGGTTTCACACTCGAAAAAATGGCCGAAGTTCAAAGACAAATCGGGCAAGTGGGTCAACAGTTATTCGCTTTTGCAAGATCGTTTTTATGAACACATGCGGTCGACAGGGTTCGACGGATTCGAGCGCGGTGAACGTGGTTCTACTGCTGAGCATTTAGATGTACTGGATTATAAAATTCAACAGGATACCAAGCGTCTTGAAACTCTCGACAAAAAGACGGAAAAAAAAGAAACGAAAATAGCAAAACTCGACGAGAAAATTACCGTCAAGGAAAAAGCGAAAGCCACACTCGCAGAGGTTGATGCAATGGGCAAACCAACGCTACTCGGTAACGGGTTCACGGTCACGAACGATGAAATGGCAAAGCTGAAATCCCTCGCGAAAAAAGGAGTCGGCATTGACAAACGGGCTGACGAATACAAGAAAAAAATTGCCGCACTTGATGAAAATATCCGCGATCTGAACAGCCAAATAACTTCATTGAAACAGGATGTTAGGACTATCGCCCGTGACCGCGATACATGGAAAGCAAACTACACGCGATTGTGGGACGAAGTCAAAGATTTTATCCAAGCGATTCGGCGTATTCCAAACAGATTGCTTACATTTATCAGGGAGCAGTTGCACATGAACCCTGTTCAAAACAAAAATAAACCACATGAGGAAATTATATGATAATTTATCGTAAGTATTAGATTTATGTTAATCCAAAGAAATTTATCAAGGTTTTTTTCAAGATAATTTTTAAAGAACACAAATTCCCCGCAAAGCTTTTTTACGCCTTGCGGGGAATATATCTTGCCGAGACACGCCGGATTGACGAACCCCGGTGGGATTTTGGCTATTGTTTTCTGAATTTGAAACGTGTTGAATCGTTAATTTCGACATAGGTATCTTCGGCGCGGTGTCTTAAACTTGGGATACCAAGATACGCTCCGTCATTGTCCGTTCCAAATTCATATTCCATTACTTTATCTACAGGGATAAGCGGGTCACCTTGATTCTGAACACCAATTAACACAAGCTCAATATCGTAAAAACTCGCTTTTCCATCTGACGCAGAGTATTTACCTCTATATTCATATTCCGCATAATATGATTTGAAATAGTAAACGAATGTCCCATTCTCAGCGAAAGTGTATGAAAGATAAGTAATACTCGTATTGCCATAAGCATTAGTTACAGTTCCTTGACCTTTCCATTCTCCTACTAATTTACTGTCAATGCTCCCGCTCGGTGTGGTCGGTTGTTCCGGGACGGCGGGTTGTTCACTTGCCGCCCCCTGTTGAAAATCCAGCGGCTTGCCTCCCAGATTTTCCACTATACCTACCGCTATTTTCAACGCCTGCTCGCGGGTCGCGTTCGCGTAACTCAACGCTATTTCCCTGTCGGTAGTGTTTTTCGGCGCGAAAATATTGTCTCCCATGCCGTTTATGATTTTATTCGCTACCATGAAATAGACCGATGGTTTTGCCCAGCCGTCTATCTTATCATCATCGGCGAATTTTGTGGGCATAGTAAAGTTGAGCGTATAGTTGCCGTCTGTGGGCAGCGTCCAACCGGGTATATATGCGGATTTCAACGCACGGGTCAGCATAGTTGCCGCTTCCTGACGGTTGAGCAACGCATTCGGGCTGAACAGCGTCGCGCTTGTACCGTTGGTTACGCCGATGTTGAACGCTTTGAGTATTTCCGGGTCTTTTGTATCGGTGAACGGATTTGTCGCGACCGGAGAGGCTTTTTTATCTGTGAGGTTTTCATACAGCCGTACGCTTACAGCGGCGAACTCGGCGCGTGTGATAGGCTTGGTCCAGTCCGCGCCTTTGAGGGAGTCGGGGATCAGTCCGTATTGCGCCGCTTTTTCTGCTACTCCTTGCTCTTGCGCCCAGCCGGAAGTGTTCGACGCGCCGCTCACGGTGAAAGACTTCGCCATGACAAAGGTATCGGCGTTGTATAATCCGTCAGTATTATAAAGGCGCACTTCAAACTCGCCGTTTTTGTTCGGGGCGAACAATGTTTGCGTACTGCTTCCTGCCGTAACGTATTTTATATCGCCCAGCTTGTTGTCATGTGCCGCGCCTTTTTCGTAAATGCTTATATACGCTTTCGACGTAACCATTTGCTCCGTAATCTCCGATACGGTAATGATAATCGGGTCAAGGGCGGTGTATGCGGTTTTGTCTATTGAAATCATACCATCTTTTGCAACTTTCCCCACGGTGAACGGTATTGTGGAAATCAAGACGTCGTTGCGGGTAAGACGTAATTCATAATCGCCGTTCTCCGCGGGAGCGTTAAGCCAATTCGTAGTTTCGTCCAAAGACAACCAACGACGTTCCCCTTCTTCGTAATCTCCAGAGGCGAGTTTTTGGAAAATAGTCAAGTAAACTAAATCATCCTCTTTAATTTGAGAGCGGTAGCCTGAATAATCGAAGTTAATGACTTCGTTGGGGTCGAAGTTGCTTTTTTCCAGTTGGATATACTCGTTGCCGTATGCAAGCGCGGTCAAGGGTATAAGCGACAGGCACATAACCAGTGCCAGAGCTAAAGATAATGCTTTTTTCATGATTTTTTCCTCCTAAATATATTTTATTTTGCCGGATTGACGCGCCCCGGTGGGATTATGATTATAAAATTTTATCGTTTTATCTTTTTGCCCTTGCTCCTGTTTTTAATTATTGCTCTTTACAAGGATATTTCGTCATGTCGTAGTATTCGATTGCCTTTATATCATCGTTTGTTCCGGCAATCTCAACATAATCATCACCAAACTTATAAGTCCAAGTTTCGTCCGCCTCCGCTCTATCGGCATAGGCCTCTTTGTTTGACGGGTCGTTTTGTCTTGGCGTGTAACTTGAACGCATATCCGTCATATAAAGTTTTCCGTCCACGGCGTTATATTTTCCACGAATGATTGTAACACCATTCGCAATAAGGTTTCTGTGTCCGCCGACCGTAGCATATATAGCGTTCGCAAATACATACTTAAATGTTCCGTCCGCATAGAAATGAATACCTCTGCCGTAAGGAGTGGTATAAGTTTCTGTTACGTTGCTCGTATCATAAAACACACAATTATCATAACCGAATGAGCCGCTCCATGTTGCTTCCCAATGTCCAACAAGTTTTTGTGTGTCTGTGCCACTCGGCGGTGTTGTCGGTTTATCTGGGGCGACAGGCTGTTCACTTGCCGCCCCCTGCTGAAAATCCAGCGGCTTGCCTCCCAGATTTTCCACTATACCAACCGCTATCTTCAATGCCTGCTCACGGGTCGCATTCGCGTAACTCAACGCTACCTCCTTGTCGGTAGTGTTTTTCGGCGCGAAAATATTGTCTCCCATGCCGTTTATGATTTTATTGGCTACCATGAAATAGACCGACGGTTTTGCCCAGCCGTCTATCTTATCATCGTCGGCGAATTTTGCCGGCATAGTAAAGTTGAGCGTATAGTCACCATCTGTCGGCAACGTCCAGCCGGGAATATAAGCGGATTTCAACGCGCGCGTCAGCATAGTTGCCGCTTCCTGACGGTTGAGCAACGCATTCGGGCTGAACAGCGTCGCGCTTGTTCCGTTGGTTACGCCGATGTTAAACGCTTTTAGTATTTCCGGGTCTTTTGTGTCGGTGAACGGATTTGTCGCCACAGGCGTTGCTTTTTTGTCAGTAAGACTTTCATACAATTTAACAGAGACTGCGGCGAACTCGGCACGAGTGATTGGTTTCGTCCAGTCAGCACCTTTGAGGGAGTCGGGGATAAGTCCGTATTGCGCCGCTTTTTCGGCTACGTTTTGCTCCTGCGCCCAGCCGGAAGTGTTCGACGCTCCGCTCACGGTGAAAGATTTCGCCATGACAAAGGTATCGGCGTTTTGTAAATTTTGCTGGGTATAAAGCCGCACTTCAAATTCGCCGTTTTTATTTGGAACAACCCATTCAAAAGTGCCGTTACTCTTTTCTATCAGTCCGGTTTGCAGGACGTTTTGACCGGGGTCGCTTTTATCATACATCAACACGATTGCCTTTGAATTAAGCATTTCTTCGGAAATGCCCGAATATGAAACGGTCATAGGCTCCATGGCTTTGTACGCGGTCTTGTCCAACTCAATATTCCCCACTTGGGCGTTCTTCCCAACGGTGAACGGAACAGAGGTTACATAAAGTTCATCGAAGCTTCCGTTTTGCCACCATTTACTGAGAAGGACTACCGCATATTCGCCGGACTCTACGGGTGCATTCATCCAGTCAAACAGGTGTTCGCCAACTTCGTGCATAGTGTCATAACCGGGACCCACAAGCTCCTCCGTACCTTTTTTGAATATACCTACACACGCATCGTCATCAATCATCTGCTGAGTGATTCCTTTGATTGTTATG
>Ga0082212_10006588_pt1 | contig 15559 bp, 10 predicted proteins | sample TergutNt197P3_FD_71548 | JGI IMG/M metagenome (GOLD analysis project Ga0082212, IMG submission 71548) | Neocapritermes taracua P3 segment gut microbial communities from Petit-Saut dam, French Guiana - Nt197 P3 | ecosystem: Host-associated > Arthropoda: Insects > Digestive system > Gut ...
TACTATACAATTTTATATAATAATATAAATTTTATTTTACTATACAATTTTATATAATAATATAAATTTTATTTTACTATACAATTTTATATAATAATATAAATTTTATTTTAGAATATAATTTTATATAATAATATAAATTTTATTTTAGTATAGAATTTTATATAATAATATAAATTTTTATATAATAAATAAATTTTTATATTAATATATTATTTTTTAATTAAATAAATATTATTTTCCTAAAATTTTATATAATGATATTATTTTCTCTAAATTTTTATATAATAATATTATTTTCCTAAAATTTTATATAATGATATTATTTTCTCTAAATTTTATATAATAATATTATTTTCCTAAAATTTTATATAATGATATTATTTTCTCTAAAATTTATATAATAATATTATTCTTTACAATATATTAATATTTATAAAATTAGCAAATATCTATAATATAAAAAAATATATTCTCAAAAAAGTTAACTGAAGATTATTCTTCTTCACGTCTATAATCATCTATTATTTTAAGAATTTCTTCCATGTCCTCAGGTTTTATAGCAATTCTTTCTTTAGCAAAGATTAATCTTAAATCAGCTAAATCTTTAGGCATTAAATCGACTAAACGTATAGCATGTTTTAATCTGAGAATATCTACTTCTTCTAATAATTTAGAGATTAATTCTTCAGCATCTTCTAAAGAAATTTTATTAAAATTTCTAACATGTTCTAAAGTTAAGTTTTGCTCATAAAATACATTATGATTTTCCTCATAAAAATCAGCATGAGTTTCACGAAATTCCTCAAGCAATTCCTTTACTTTAGCTTGTGGAATTGGATTATTATCCAGTTCCTTTTTCCCTATCATAGGAATCACTCTTGTAATTGTAAGTGCTCTGGTCTAACTATTAATTCTTTAGCTTTATTTCCATCATTTAATGTTAAAATATAAGCATTTCCTTTTTGTCCAATGACTTTAGCTGTTTTACCATGGAATCTTGTATGTGGTTGACCTCTATGAACACTTGGGTCAATGATGATATGTACTATATCTCCACCATCGAATCTTTGAATTTTTCTAGTTATTGGATTGGACCTACCTGGTCGAATAGTTTTAGTCATCTTTTTCCTTGATCTACTTCTAGATCCTCTTGATCTTTGCACCATTTAAATAACCTCGTATAATTATAAGTTGTAATAATAATTGTAATTTATATATAGCTATGTTTGCTGGGTAACTAGCTATAAAATCTACATAATATCATAGATATTAAAACAATTTTTAAATAGTATTAAAATAAAAATTATGAAAATTTATCCTATCTTTGATAATATTAATATATTCGTATTAAAGGTATTAATATATTTTGTGCTTTTTAGAATTTTTTATACTTTTTTAATTTTATAAATAGTTTTTTTAAATATTTATTATTATTCAAATATGATTAATTTAAATTTTTAAAAAACTTTATAAATTTAATTTTATATGTCATAATTTTTTATAGAATCAATTAAATCTTGCATATCATCCATTACATCTTCTACTTCATCATGACTACTGAGTTTGCCTGAATTAATAGCTAATTCATTGATTAAATCATCTAATTTTTTTAAGAGTGATTTTAATGTATCCAATTGATTTTTAACTTCTTCTTCAATTTTTTCTGTGTATATTGTATCCTCAATTAGATTCAATGCAGATATTGCTTGATTATAAAAAGTTTGACTATGTTTATCTATTTCACTTATAAATCTATCAAAAGTGATTTGTGGTGGAGGGAAATATTTTTTGATTAAATCGTGGGCAAGTTTTTCTTTTGCTCGATATTCACTTTCTAATTCCTGAATTTGCTTTTTATATATTTGAAGTGTGGAATTATTTTTAGAAAAAATACTATCATCAATTGTATTTTTCTGTATTGGAATAAATTTTAATAATTTATCTTTAGTTTCAGTGGTTTTATTAGATTTACTAAGCTTATTTGAAGTGGTTTTATTAGATTTACTAAGTTTATTAGTGGTTTTATTAGATTTACTAATCTTATTTAAAATAGATTTATTAGAATTACTAAGCTTATTTAAAGTAGTTTCTTTATTGTTAGCTATTGTTTCAATTTTTGAATCAATCTCTAATGCTTTATCAAAATATTTTAAAGCTTCCTCATATTTACCAAGGACATATAATGACAATCCTTTATCATTAAGTGTGTATATGTTTTTAGGGTCTATTTCTAATGCTTTATCATAGTACTTTATAGCTTCATCAAATTTATTAAGACCATGTAATGAGTTTCCTTTATTGGCAAGTGAGATTTCATTTTTTGGATTAAATTCTAATACTTTATCAAAATATATTATAGCTTCCCCATAATTACTAATTCTATTTAAAGCTTTTCCTTTATTATTAAGTGCTTTTTCCATTTTTGGGTTGATATTTAAAGCTTCGTCATAACATTTAATAGCTTCATCAAATTTATTGATTTCATTTAGAGAAACTCCTTTAAGGTTAAGTATATCTTCGTTTTTTGGGTTTAATTCTAATGCTTTGTCAAAATATTTAATAGCTTCACCATATTTTTCTAGACTTTGAAATGATGCCCCTATATTCTTAAGTGTACCTTGGTTTTTTGGGTTTATTTCTAATGCTTTAACATAAAATTTAATAGATTCCTCAATTTTACCTAATTCATGTAAAGATGATCCCATATTGTTAAGTATTGTTGCATTTTTTGAATCAACCTCTAATGCTTTACTATAATATTTTATAGCTTCATCAAATTTTCCAAGTTGATGAAATGAAACTCCTTTAATAATGAGAGTTAATAGATTTATTGGGTCTATTTCTAATGCTTTATCATAATATTTAATAGATTCCTCAAATTTGCCAAGCTTATATAAATCATACCCCTTCTCAAAAAAGATATTAGCATCATATAATTTTAAAACTACTTTTATTAAAAGTATAGTTTTAGAAGATAACCAATCTATAGCTATTTGTTTATTAGATTCATCATTTAAATCAATAAAATAATTTAAATTAATTAGTTTGTTTTCATCATCCAGCTCTAACTTTACACTTAAATCATTTTCTATAGTATGAAAATTCTCATGTAAAAAATCATATAGATCTTTTTCCTTTTTATAATCAACTACAATTGAGATAGTTACCCCTGGATTATTTTTTAAGATAATAGAGTAATTAATATATAGATGGTTGATTCCAAAACTTAATTCAAATTGATTTTCACTAGTTTTGAATACTTTTAAGTTTCCATCTGGGAATTTTGTTTGAATTTCTTTTTCTAAATCATTGAAAAAGTTTTTGTAGAATGAGTCAGTCATTAAATTCTTCCTAAGTTTATTATGATTTTAGTACTTTTTTATAAATGTATTTTAATTTTTTATTATATTTATTTTATTTGAAAGGAATTTATATTTTTTAAAATTAAAGTTTATGAGGAGAAATAAATTTCTTAAAAGAGAAGTATTATTCTCAAAAGGGAAGTAGATTTCTCATTTTATTTTTTTATAATTTTTTATATTAAAATAGATATATTTTTCCTAAATTAGTAAATAAGATTATATTTGAGTTATATTTTTATATTTATTAATGTATATTTATTATTTCAATAAATACATTATTTAATTAATTTATTAATAATTTAAAAGTATAATAAGATTTATATAGTATAAAATACATAATAATGACTGTGATTAGCTTTATAAAGATTTATATTTATGTTAAAATATAAATTTTTATAAAAAAATATTGTTTATTTTAATATAGTAGTATGAACTGGGAAAAAATGGGTGTATTTAATTAACAATGCTAATTAAAAAAATGAAATTGTAAATTAAATAGGAAACAAAGGTGGTAAAATGGTTAAAAAACTATTATTGTGCGAACATGACAAAGGTATGGAATTATTTGTAAAAAATAAATACTTTGAAGAAGTAAAAAAAATTGGAAATAACTATTATGGTTTAGAGTATGGTAAAGTTGATAATAAATTGTATAGTAACAAAAAATATCATGACTCCTATTGGTATGATTTAAGACATACCCATGCAGGTAACTATGACGAAATGGAACATGAAGAACATTTAAAATTTTTAAATGCATTAATAGCAAATAAATTTGTTTTATATGCAGATAGATGATTAAAATATAATCTAAAGATACCTAAAAATTAAATAGGTATCTTATTATTTTTTATTAAAAAAAGTCTTTATAATGATTTAAATTTATTATAAAAGTAAATAAAAGCTTTTGTATTTTTTTCAGCTAATCTATCAAGTTCTTTCTTTTCTTCTTCAGTGGCTATAAGAGCTTCAGATAGATTAGCTAATCTTTCTTCTTCTCTAACATCAGATAAATATTCTATAAAATCCATGTCCTTTCTCCATTATATATTAAAGTGTTAAATAAAATTTTAAATTAATGGCATAAATATTTATCTAATTTCTTTCTTCTAATGGAGATATATCAACGATTGTTGGTTTAGGAGGTTCAAGTTCCCCATCATCTTTTTTCATAGGCCCATGGACAATACATTGCCCTTTTTTAAGCTCCAATAATCTTTGTTCAAGTTCTTTTCTAGCTTTATTATCCTTTGTTAAAGTTCCAGCTATATATGTAACATCATCTTCTGATGGGTGGAAATAAATTTTTTCTTCAGCATTCTGCAATCTTTTTATTTCATTTTTATTCATTTGTGCAGAAATTGATTGTGTAGCAAACCACCCTGACCATCCAAATTTTCTTCCTTCAGTAAGAATTTTTGTTGCTGGAGAATTATCGCTGAAATCTAGATTTTGAGCTTCATCGAGTACAACAACGAAAGGATTGTCTTTATCGCCATTTTGTTGTTTATAATTCCATAAATCCCATAAAATCATTTCGGTTATAATTTTTTGTATATCTTTAGTGTATCTTGTTAGTTGAATAATCATGACATGGTCACGATATTTTTCAAGTATTGACCAGTCAAAGCTATCATTTTTAAAAGGATTTTTATCAATGAGAATTTTTAATTGAGATTGAGCAGTTTTTGCGAAGTTAGATCCATCAGCTAACAATTCTTCTTCTAATTTACTCAAATCCATTTTATCTTCATGTTTCACAAGTCCACTGATTACAGCTTGATAAATTGAATTCAATTGTTGGATTCCTAAATTATTATATACTGAACCAATAACTGATTTAAATCTCTCAGCTATATCAATATTGTCTTCATCAATAAATTCATTTTCTTCAATTTCTATTTTATTTCTTCTAAAAGGACTGATAGGAAATTTATCTTTGATTACTAAATATTGTGTAATTTTATTTTCTAAACTATTTTTAAATTCTTCTTCTAATTTACTCTTTGTAAATCCATCTGTATAGTCAATTATAATACTAGGTATTTTTTGATTAGAAATTTCTTTAAGTAAACATTGAATGAAATACGATTTACCTTGTCCTGATTTACCTTGTATCAATAAGTGCCGATTTCCTAATCCATGATTTCCGTATTCCCAATATATTTTATGGTTTGAACCTTTTACATTTCCTATTAATGCTCTTACTTCGTTTAAATTTCCCATGATTGGTGTTTTTTCACTTTCAACTTCGTCTCCACTATCTTCGACATCAAAATCATCAACAGAGTCATTAACACCAAAACCACTTTCTTCCTCATCATCACCAAAATCATCATCAGAGTCATTAACACCAAAACCACTTTCTCTCTCATCATCACTGAAATCATTATCAGAGTCATTAACACCAAAACCACTTTCTTCCTCATCATCACCAAAATCATCATATATATTCTTGGAATCCTCTGGAATATAGATTTCACTATAAATATCTTTATTTGAAATTAAATTTTCTTTAGGAATATCGGTAAATCCTTCTTGTATTTTTTCAAAAATTTCTTGTATGGATTCAGCAATTCCATTATAAGCATCTTGTTCAGTTAATTTTATTATCATTAAATCATTTTCAATATTTATAGACCTATAATGGTTGTCTTTTTTGAAAGAAATTATAGCTCCTTTGCCAATAAAACTTTCTAAAGAATTAGATATCTCATAATCATCGTTTAATAATTTTGCTTTAAATTTATGGATTCTTTCCATTTCTTTTTCGTCCCATAAATTGTTTGCAACTAATTTTTGTTCATTTGTTAATAAAATTTGCATGAAGAAATTTCTAAAAAATTTGTTCTTAAATGGAGTGTTTGAATTTTTTCCTAATTCTTCTTTAAATAATTTACTAGTTTTATCTAGCTGTTTTTTACCTTTCTCTATAGTGTCTGCCCTATTAAGTCCTATTTTAACTTCTGTTGGATAAAAATAAATGTCAGCATTTTCTAAGTTAACACCAATAAATAATATATCGTCACTATGTTCTCCTGTTTTTTTCAAATTATATGCTGAAAAAATACCTTCTGTTTTCTTTAATTTGACAGTTCCCGCTATCCTTAAAATTTCTTCCATAGAAACTGGAATCCATACAATTTCTTTATGATCTAATATTGAAAGACCATATTTTATTCCAGAAATTATACTTAATTTTTCATTTTTATATTTTTCTAAAGAATTCATTATTCGAAGTAGCCATTCTCCATTAATAGCATTGAACATTTTGATAACGGTTTCGATATTTTTATCATTAATATCAACATTTTTATCATTTAAAAGTCTTTTAATTAATTTTTTATATTGTTTAGATCTATTAGTAACAGTTATAGTATCATACTGTGTTGTTGATGAATATTGTTCACTATAATGAATAATTACCAATCCATTGGTATCATTATCAAAATATTCAAGTCCAAAATTAGGTTCTATAAATGTCACCCAATGAGATGTATCATAAAGTTTTTTTAGGACTATTTCTTTTAATTCCATAGGTTTTGTGACAATAGTTCTATGTTTTTGATATGAGTCTTCTCCTTTATTTTTATTATTTAAACTTAACTCATTTAGATTGATTGCTGTTTCAATAAGAATATCATTTTCATTATAAATATTTTTAGTACCAAACCCTTTTCTATATTCTGAACGATTATTTATAGATGTTTCTGATGAAATAAGACCATTAAGAGAAATTCCTGTTTCAATTTCATCCATGTTATCTGTAGCAGCTTTAGTTTCTGTATCTCCTTTATAAAAAGTTATATGTGAATATTCATAATCTACTGTATCTGATAGAATATGTTTATAATAACTTATGTTTTCTTGAATAATTCGTAAAATATCTGAAGAATCTAATTTATTACTTTCTTTGATAGGAATTTCTAAGTTATCTAAGACTAGTTCTGGAGTATCATATTTAAAAAAATCATCAAAACTGCTATTTTCCTTATTATTATAAATATTTATTCTTATAGGAATTATATCTTTGGTGTTTTTAGCCAATTTTTCATTCATAAATCTGAAAATACCTTTCAAAACTTCTCTATCATCATCAATGTTAATAATATTTAAAATGAGTGATGCTTTATTGCTAGTATTAAATAAATATCTAAAATGGGCGATAAATTGGTAGATTTTTTCTTTGATTACATTTGCAATAAATGCATTTGAAGTTCCTAAAGACACCTCTTTATTTTTTTTATAAATTATCCATTCATGCGCATCTTTTTGATATGTTGGACTATAAATTTCATCATTATCATTGTATATATATGGTAAAAGATTATTAGGTATAAGTTTTTCCAGAATATTATATTCTATTTCTTGGTTTTTACATTGTTTAGCAACTTCCAATTGGTAGGCTATATTAAGTGGTGATAAACTTGAAAATAATATCCTATCTTCTTCTTTAATAATTCCTAACAAAAATAAATTTAATTCTTCTTCATTATTGGATAGAATGATATCTTTATTTATATTTTCAACTTCTCTATTGAATATATTTATAAATTTTTCATAAATCTTCATCAATTCATTATCTAAATAAACTAAAGTAGGAATATTATTTTTTTCTTGATAATATTCATAAATATTTTTGTAAACATCATATAATTCTTTATTTAATTTTAAATCTTGCTTAATAATATTGCCATCAGAATCTCTTATTCCAAACATAATCTCGTTTTTGATTATTTTTTGTTCTAAAAAAAGATAATTTTTTAATTCCTCTTCTAAATTATATCCAGCAGTACCTTGAGTTGCATTTTTCCCATTGAATAAAATATCTTCTTGTTTTTCTCGTTTATTCTTCCATAACCTTAAAGAATTTACAGGAAGGCGTTTATATGATTCTTCTTTGATTTCCATTGGGATACTACTACCATTGGCGATTATTTTAAATTTTAAGTTTGCATTTGCCCAATTAGAATCTTCTGAAATAGATATAATATACTCTTCCTCTAATTTAATTATCTGATCTTCATAATCAATCCCTACTTCTATTTCATCATGCCCTTTTCCGAATTTAATATCAGTTAAACTGTCTTCATCATCAGGAGTTATTACAATACGTTTGCTTTTGTTGTTTATGGAATATTTTGTTTTAATTGAATTTAATATTTCTGTATCAAGGTTAACTACAGCTATATGGAATTCAAAAGATGAATTAGGTTGATTATTATGTTTATAACTAATTTTTTTAAAAGTTGTAATTACTGAATCTACATTAAAACTTATTTTCAAACTTTTTTGAGATATTCTGCACTCTGCTACATCTAATGATTTTTTATCAAAATACTTTCTATCAAGATTCTTATCAAAATCAAACTTCAAAGAAACTTTTTCTTGATTAGAATTGTTAAAAACGATTATATGTCTTTTTCTCTTACCAACTGCTGTAGTAGATCTTGGTTTTTCCCAATATTCAAGCCCTTCATTAGTAAATTTTTTATTATTTTCAATATATTTCAATTTTTTCTTTGATAGTAACTGATTTTCTATAGATTTTTTTATAATTGTAAAGTCTGTTTCCTGCCAATTTTCATTGGTTAAATAACTAATTCCTTTTGAATCAAATTCTTTCTCTAAATTTGATGTTTTTTCACCATATTTATGTAGTCTTTCAATGTCTTCATATATTTTAAAATTTTCATCTAATCTTTTTTTCATTTGATTAGGGGTGTACTGCTCCAAATTTTCATCTGGAAACAATCCCAATTCGTTGTATTCTTTTTTATCTATTGATTCTTTAGTAATTATGGAAAATATTTCAACATAATCCCACAGAGTTGTTCTGAATGAATCTTCAACTTTTCTACTAAGATAAGATTTAGCTATTTCTTTTTCAACGTCTAAGAGATTTGATTCATTTATTTCATTTATTAAGTTGCTTGAAATTGTTTTCACATTTAAAGGCATTCCTTCTACTTGCAAACTACGCATTCCTTGGTAAATGCTATCTATTGCATCATTACAAATAACTAATAATGCTGAATTTTTCCATTTCCCTATAGGGTTACTGACTTTATTTCTCAATGTAACTAAATAATCGTCCTCAATGCTTACGCTTTCAGCTACGACAATTTTTAATTTTTCATTAATAATTAAGGAATATGTTTCAAATTCACTTCCTTTTATATGTTCATAAGTGAATTCTTCTGTTGTTCCAATTTCTTTTAATACATTATAAAAATCTGTTACTTCTTCATCTTCATCTAATTCTAAAAAGAATCTATCTCCTTCTCTGATATTTTGGGATTCAAAATAGTTTATAAGTTTATTAGACAAATATTTATAAAATTGATTTAACATATTGTGCATCTCCACTATCACTTTTTTTATCAATTAAATTCAAATTGTTAAGTAAATCTATTATTTTAAATTGTGAATCTCTATCAAAATACAATCCTCTTTTATTATATTCTTCAAATAGATGAATTAATTTTATTTTTTTATTATTCTTAATGCATAATTGTGTTATTAAAAGTAGCATATCCTGTTTAATATTTAATACAAAACCATAAGACCCCCTACGTTTGATAAAATATTTTCTTGCAATAGCTTCTATACTTAATGGATATCTACTTCTAGTAGCAGCAGGAATTCCATCAATTAAGCTATTTAAAAAAATTTTATTTAAACTTTCAAAATCATTACTATATAATTCATCAAACTCATCAGATATGAATTTATTTTTTAATCTATAATCCTTAATCCATAATTTAAAATAATATATAAAGTCTTTTTGATCTTCCTCATATAAATTTTCCCAATGCTCTTTTAATTCCGAATAAAATAGTCTTTTGGTTCCTAACAAAATATTAATATGTTCCATCCTATTTATTTCTGCAAATAATTCTTTATAATTATCTTTTAAAAATTGATATCCTTTTTTCACCGTTTTTCTTTTTTTACCAATACTTTCCCAATCTAATAAATAATATAATTCTTCAGGTTCATTTACTAAATCATTATTTTCTTTTTTTAACTTTAAAGATAGCTGAGTTATATAATAAAAATAATAATATGCAAAAATTGATTCAGCATTTTTTATTAAAAAATCCTTATTTTTCAGTGCAAATTTCATATCTTCATTAAAGATTTTTGTAATAAAATCTAATTTTGAATAATATTTTATTTCGGTTTTTTTATCAGCCAATTTTTCTATATTTTCTAAAATAAGTAGAGAAAAAAAATCTAATTCTTCTTCTTTTTCATAAAAATATTTAAATTCATCAACATCCTTAAGAAAAATTTCTTTCATAAATTCAGCAATTTTAATTTCTCCTTTCCCAGAATCTCCTCCAGTCGGGAATGTATATAAAAATAAATAAGGATGGACTATATTTAATTCGTTATTATCAACTAAATATTCCCTGATTAGCTTTTTTAAGTATTTTTTATCTTCATTAGATGATTTTAATTCTTCACTGCATAATATATCTTCAATCATTTTTTCATTACTAAATGATTCAGGTAATGCTTTTTCACAAACTAATCTAGAAAATTCGCCGAATATTCCCTTAAATCCTCTTTCTAGAGTTATTCTTTCATTTTTTCTTGTTGTAAATGGAAATAATAATGAATCTTTAATAGTGTGGCGTAAATTTTTATCAAAACTTACTTGTTCTTTTAATTTTTCATAATTTTCTTCATACATTATTTAACCCATCCTTTCAAATTTAAATTCATTAAAATTCTCATCATATTCAAAATTAAAAATTTTTTTAGAAGATTTCTCTTGAATAAGTAATTCTGAATTATCATCCTCTTGACTTATAATTTTTTCAATGAATTCCGTTAATAATAATAAATTTTCTCTTTCTTTGTTATTTGGACGATACCCTTTATTCAATTCGAAAATGTGTTCATAAAGCGTGTAATCTAAATCTAACCCTATTCTGTTGGTTTTATCTTGATTTATATAAAAATTAAGTTTGATATTTCTTTTAAATCTATATCCAATATCTTGTTCTAATTCTTCTCGATTCTTTTTAAAAACAAAAGGAGTTATTTTCAAAGATTTAGCAATGTAAAAACTTTCTAATTCATACAAAATTAAGTAATCTTTATTTAAAAAATGTTTCCATCCGAAAATAGCTTTTTTTACTTCTCCAAATAATTTTTTATAACCATTTATATTTTTTTTGTTGAAATAATATAAATATTTTAAGTAATTAGAATATGAGGGATTCTGAAATTCATTTTTTATTTTATTTTTTCCATAAATAGTTGAAAAGCGTATAATTGTATCAATTAATTGTAATTGTGTTTTATTATCTAGATTATTTATATTCACAATATCTAATAACGGATTGGTGAAGAAGTCAATGCCATTACATTGAATATATTCTGAAATCACTTCGAGCATATCTGAAGTAGTATTTAGTTCTATTATCATCTGATCAATTATTTCACTTCTTGTATTAGCAGGATCTTCATAATTGATAATTTTTAATAAATCTGATTGTTTAGTATCAAAAAGTAGATTTGGAAGTAATTTATCAATAAATGCTAAATTATTTTTTTTCGAACTGGAATTTTCAATTTTTGGAGGAACTAAAATTTCATAAATAAAATTAAGTATTTCTCTAGTTGAGATAATTTTTTTGTATTTAATAATAATTTTTATTATATATTGAACTATTGTAGATTGTACCTTCGAATCCATAAGCATTTGATAATTATATATCACAGGAGTGATGTTTTCTTCATTAATATCTTTAATATAAGCTGAGTAAAAAGGGTTTTTTGAATCTTCATTTGTGATTTTACTAATCAATGCTTGAATATAATTAGAGTTAGGATGTTCATGTGTGTTTTCATTTAATTCAAACAAATTATAATCATTAAAGTTTATAATATGAATTGAATCATTTTCATTATCTGAATCGACATTATCTGTATCAAAAATACTACTCTTATCTAATACATTTTTTAGTGTAGAATAATTCTCTTTAGCATAATCAGATTCTAAAAAATTGTTTAATACTCCTAAATTAATAGCCATGACTAATTTTTCTTTTGAATCATTGATATTGTCATTATTGAAAGATTTTAAAGCGATATTTAAAGTATATAACGAATTTTTATCTGGGAAATAGCTTTCTGTTGCATCATTATGAATAGTAAATTTTTTCATAAGCTCTGGTTGTGATTCATTAAAATATGAAATTAAATGTGATTTACCATCACCAACACTACCACAAAGTAATATTAATTGTGATTTATCTTTATTTGCAACTTTTTCTAATGTGGCTAGTAATTCTCCCTGAATTTCTCTCTCAACATGTAAGTATTTTTTGAATTCACTAAAATTTTCATGGTCTTCGATTGCTTCTTGAGAAGAATCTTTTAGCTTAGAAAGTTCTCCAATGAGATAACTACCATTTATTATTTCAAAACTATCATCTTCCTTTGAAGATTCTTGAGAATAAACTTCAGTTGATTCATCTGTTTTTGTTATGTTTATAGAATGATTATTTTGATTAGTATAAGGGTTTGGAGTTTCATAATCTTTGGCTTCAAAAGTTTTATCACCATACTTTTTATAAAACCAAACCAGAATAGTATATAAATTTCGATGCATTTTAAGTGCAGATTCTAACTCTCCCTCTACTTTATCATGACTAGCAACATTTCCTGTCATACGAACATCATGAAAAGCAGTTATAATTTTTTCTCTTATAATTCCAAAGTCATCTAGTGTTCCAATTCTATTAAATTGATTTACAAACTTACAATTTCCCAATTTTTCAATTTCGAAAATTTTTTCAGTAATTTTCTCTCCAAGTCTTCGCCCATCATTTATAGCCAACCGAGGATTACCTTCTATAATATTTTTTTCAATTAAAATGCATTCTTTTTCAAATTCAGGATATTCATCTTCTAAAAAACTAAAGATTGTTTCATTATTCATATATATCCACTCATTAAAAATATTAAATATATAATAAAAATATATAATATTATAATTTTAATATATAATCCATATAAATATTTTGATTATTAATTAAGATTATAAAATTTGATTAAATAAAAAACAAAGAATTATCAAAGTATTTAAATTCATATTAATGAAAATTTAGTATTTTAAAAAATAAGATCCAAAAATAAAATATTCGTAGAAATCAAAGAATATTAATAATTTTGAGATCTAAAAAAAAAATATTATTAATAAAAAGAATTATAAATAATAAAATAATAAATATATAAGTTAATAAAATTAAGAGGATTTAAATGGAAAAGAAAGTTGTTGAGTTATTTGCAGGAGTGGGTGGATTTCGTTGTGGATTAAATGATGTAAAATTAATCAAAAATGAAGTCCATGAAAATAATACCTGGGAATTTGTGTGGGCTAATCAATGGGAGCCTTCCACTAAATCTCAACCTGCTTTTGATTGTTATAATGAAAGATTTGGTGAATCTGAAAACCATATTAATGAAGACATAGGTACTATCGATAAAAATACTATCCCTAATCATACCTTATTAGTTGGAGGATTTCCCTGCCAAGATTACTCTGTAGCTAGAAGTTTATCCAATAATCACGGAATAGAGGGTAAAAAAGGAGTGTTGTGGTGGGAAATAGCTGAAGTTTTAGAAGCTAAAAACCCTCCCTTTGTTTTACTTGAAAATGTAGATAGACTACTAAGATCTCCAGCTTCTCAAAGAGGAAGAGATTTCGGAATAATGTTAAGAACTTTCTTAGACAATGACTATTCTGTTGAATGGAGAGTAATTAATGCTGGAGAATATGGATTTCCTCAAAAAAGACGAAGAGTTTTTATTTTCGCATATAAAAATTCTACTAAATATTATTCCAAAATGAACAAGATTAGTTCTGAGAATGTTATATTCAATGAAGGGATTTTCGCTAAGAATTTTCCAATTAAAGATGAATTACTAGATAAAGGTAAAAAAAATATAACTGAAAAAGAATATGTTGATTTAGTAGATGTTAGTGATAACTTTGATTTTCATTTTTTTAATTCAGGAATAATGAGAAATGGAAGAATTTATACAGCAAAAGTCTTACCTAATTGTTCAAAGATAACTCCTTTAAGAGATGTTCTAGAAAAAGGAGATATAGATGATAAATATATTTTAGATGAAGAAAGTTTTGAAAAGTGGAAATTCTTAAAAGGTGCTAAAAAAATTCCTAGAAAAAAACCAAATGGTGAATGTTATAACTATTCAGAAGGATCTATGGCTTTTCCTGATAATTTAGATGTTCCTGCAAGAACTATGTTAACAAGCGAAACTAGTTTAAATAGAAGCTCTCATGTTGTAGAAGATTTTAAAACAAAAAAATTGAGACTTTTAACTCCCCTTGAAGCTGAAAGAATTAATGGTTTTCCAGACAACTGGACTAAAATTGATGAAAAAACAGGAATGACTGATAAAAGAAGATTTTTCATGATGGGTAATGCTCTGGTTGTTGGAATTATAAATAAACTGGGTAAATATATTGAAACGATAATTGAAAATGAATGAACTCCATTCATTACATTTTAGGCAATTCTTATTTCTAAAAAAGACGGGTTTGGTTTTTATCTATATTTATTTCATAACCCTTTTTTCTAAAGAATTCAGCTAATTTGATTTGTATATTTTGTACTTATATTTTTTTAATTGATGTTGTTTGTAATTTTTTTATAAGACGTTTATTTTTCCTTCACATAGATTGTTCCGTCTATATCACTAATAATTATCATATATAAATCATCTCTAAGTTGTTCATCTATCCATTCTATACAATCAAATTCACTATCAAATTCTTCTAAGTAGATTCTTTCTCCATTATATTTGTCAAAACAAGCCATGAATGTCATAAGTTTATTTCACCATACATTTCTTCTAATTGATGTTGTTTGAATATTTTTTTAAGATATGCATGTCTTAAAGAATAAGCTCTAGGTTTAGCTGGTTCAATAGAATTAGGCTGCCCTCTTCTAATACTGCTATTACTAGATTTAGTACAAGCACCTAAAATTTCACTATCTCCTTCAGACAGAAGATGAGCTCCTCCATCTCTAACTTTATTTCGTATTCTTTCCCAATCAGTTTTTATAGTTTCCATATCTTGTGACATATCATATAATTGGAAATCTTTTATTTCAAATTCCCCATATTCTTTTCCTTTTTCATAT
>Ga0082212_10006589_pt1 | contig 15559 bp, 11 predicted proteins | sample TergutNt197P3_FD_71548 | JGI IMG/M metagenome (GOLD analysis project Ga0082212, IMG submission 71548) | Neocapritermes taracua P3 segment gut microbial communities from Petit-Saut dam, French Guiana - Nt197 P3 | ecosystem: Host-associated > Arthropoda: Insects > Digestive system > Gut ...
ATCCGCACATGTGATTGCACCCATTCCGATGCCGGGATTTTCCCACGCCGTCGAACCGTCTTCAAGTTTGATACACATCCAGTTCCGTCCTCGTTTGTAGAAATGCGTTGCGGTGTAAGCATAACCGTCCTTCACCACAATGCCGCCGTGCATGTTGTCGAATTCTTTTTTCACCCAAACCTCTTTTGGAGCAATGAATTTACCATAGACCCCTAATTCGAACAGTTTCGCTCCCGTGCCGTAGCCCGAAGTAACAAACAATTTATTTTCGTCGAAAAAGTGCGGTGTCGTCGCCATCACGTCCCATTCCGTTTTGTGAGGAACAAAGAACAATTGTTCGCCGGTTTCTGCGTGGACGGCAAGCACACCCAATTGACACAGACTGACATAAATTCGTTGTCCCTCGACCTCACAGGGGGTCATCGACGCATAGTTTCCGCGTTGCCCGGTACTGGGTGTTGTCCAGATCGGCTTGCCCGTCATTTTATCGAGAGCAACGACGGCGGCAGTTTCTCCGCCGACCCATAAAACGACCTTATCCCCGTCAATGAAAGGGGACTCGGCATAAGCCCAGACCGGCACTTGGGCGAGATAGTCTTCCCGAACATTTTTTGCCCAAATTTCCTTTCCGGTAGCGGCTTCGATGCAGGCGATTCTTCCAATGGAAGAGTACGCATAGATGCGGTTGCCGTCGATGGTCGGTGTTCCACGTTCGCCGGGGAATAGTCCCTTGTCCACCCAAGCAGGGCCATTGTCGTAACGCCACACTTCGTTGCCGGTCTTTTCATCGAGGGCAAAAACAACCGAGTTGGCAGTTTGATCGGAGTCGCCGGTTTTGACATTTCCGGCGGTATAAACACGTCCCTCGGCAACGGTAACAGTGGAATAACCAGGGAATTCAGTGTCGCCGATCTTATTAGTCTTCCAGAGTAACGTTGGTCCCCCCTCTTTCCAGGATTTGAGCAAGCCGGTTTCAGGCGAAACATTATCCCGATTGGGACCATGAAAGATCGTCCAAGACTGTCCGATAACGAGAGTTGCCGAGCAAAACAGTACAGCAAAGGAGCACAAAACACGTGTAATCATTTAGGCAGAGGAATGTGTGAAAGTTTCATTTGCCGCATATTCTAGCACAGTAAGAACAGAAGCACAATGGGCAAACCGGGTGCCGCGAGGAAAGACAAAATATCGGCTAAATTACTACAACAACGACAGCATCAACGATTTCATCTGATTCGATTGTTGCAGCACCGTTACCGCACTCTGCATCAGTGCGCCGCCGCCGCCGGAAATAGTATCAATCCTTCAATGCGTTCAAAGTGTTTGCGGTTCAACGTCGCCAATGGAATTTCGTGAGGAATTTCGTGAGCGATTGCCGTTGCGGCAATGAAAAGGTCAGAACTTTCTACTTGAATCTTACTTTTGCGGAGTGCTTGCGAAATATCGGCAGCAATCTCCGCCGTTCTTGTATCAAAAGGCAAACAAGTTATTTTTCTCAATAGTGCCAGCAAACATGCTTGATTAGAAGCATTTAAGCCAACTCGCAATTCAAACAGTACAACCGTTGATATATGCAAAGGGACTCTGTCGTGTGCAAGATTTGCGTATAGTGTTTTCGACTTATCTTTTGCACGCAAAAATTCTATCAGAACGCAAGTATCTACAGTGACACCGGACGACATTTATCGACCTCCTTTTTGGCTTCGAGTATTAGCCCGATTTCTTCTTCACTAATAACCGGAAAATTTATGAGAAACTCATAATATTCCTCATCGGATATTTCCGGCTCGGAAACATCTGAAAATGCGTTTGAAAGTACGCCCTCACGAACAAGCCGCACTTTCTCCTTCGGCGAAAGTTGCCGAACCAGTTGAAAGACTTGGTCGTATCCGACATCAATAGTCATTTGCATCGTTTTGACTCCGGCAATGGTTTACTCTCTCGACTTGCAGATATTCTAACACAGATTTGCTCGGTGCTCAACGAGGTAACAGAGCCGCAATCTTCAGATTGCGAATCCGCCCTATAGCGTCTGTTTGCCTTTGGACAAAACTGCCTTGTTCTTTTGCATCGCCAGTACCTGCCTGATCAATTTTGCAGTGGACGCTTCCTTTGATTCGCACGTGTGGCGAAGCAAGCCATAGCCTTGTTGCTCTGATTCTCTTGTTGCTTGCAGGTAGCGGGAAATGCCGTAGTTCATTCCCTTATTGTACAGCGGCGAATTGTGGCTCGGCAAGCCGTGTTCTCCTATATGGCTGTGGGATGGACAAAAACATGCGCCTGTTCTGTCGCCGGTTTTTACCGCTATTCACCCACGTGGGTGCGCAGGCAAGCAAATGAGTCTCACAAAATCTTCAAGACATGTGCGATATCTTCCACAAAAGTCTGGATTTGGCTGTCGTTCACTTGTGTCGCCTCGCCATAAACTTCGTATCTTTGGTGTTGCAAACCGGAGGGAAGTAGTCCAAGAGAGTTGACCACTGCTGAAAACGTGTTCCCAACACCGCCTTTGTTATTCCAGACCAGGTACCGCATTGCTGTTCTCCTACGAAGGCACCAATGTAGCAAATCTTCCCCAGAGGGCAACGTAGAGTGGCACCTCATATTTCATTGGACCAAAAATTTACGCAACAAGGACATGAATTCAGAAACATCCAGGAAGTAACTCGGGTAGAGTATACGGAGATTTTTTACATGGTCCACCGATATGAGCACCGCGTATGCGTCGCCGCGTACGCACGCCGCTGACTGTTCAATCTTTGTGTACATCTCATTTGCAAGATCAGATTGGTCGTCGCGGAAACGATAAAGCTTATTTTTTTCTTGCCGCATATTCAGCTCAAGGATGCAGTAGGCTATGGCATGATCGTCGCGTTGCAAAATGTCAGTTATCACTTTGATATTCGACATTTTTTGAAAAAATGTTCTTTTTGTTGCATATTGGTTCAGTTCATTCTTTAGTTCTTCTATGGACAAGTTCGTATACGGCGAAACAATTTTTCCGCCTTCGATGTGGGAAACTGCGGCACTACACATTTTGAAAAACGTTAACCACTCTTCACTCCCTTCGCTCGCTTTCAGTGCCTGGTTATAGAACATTCCAGCGGTCTCAACTGCCATCGCCCAAAGATGTTGGATTTTAGTGCGCAACTGGACCTCGACGGGTATTGATGAAAAACCAGCGTCTTCTGTATCACACTCAACTACAAAATGAATTGCCCGATACCCTGATTCTTTAGGGTGCTCTACGTAGTCAAACAACTTGCCTTTAACCTTAATCGCATGCTTTGATAATGTAAGAAAGCAGTGCTGGGATAACTGCGCAAGATTGCGTAGTCCTTGTTCGTGGGAACACGTCGTATTTAACACCAGCCGGATACCGGCAATGTCCTGCATTTTTGACAACCGCATCGTCTTTTGGCGGGACAGTTTCTGAACAACGGATTCAACACGTTTTATCCGATTAGATAATACGACTTCTGCGTCACAACCAAAATCACAGCACTCAATGCAGTTTTCCAGTATCGCACGAACCCTACCCATCGGCGCAAAATGATTACGTCGCCAAAATTCCAATGTTTCAGTTGCGTCGGTATTTTGAGGCTCCGTTACTAGTGCTTCGCCTGCTTTGTCAATCTGTGCCTTTGTGGACATTTATGCGGGATGATAGCGATATTGCGGATGCAAGTCAAGACCTGGTGCGGGGCTTCAACCGCCCACCACAACTGGGTCGTCCAGTGCAATTTCTCCTCGCTCGTAAGCATGTTCCACGTCCTTCCAAGACACAAATATCCGAGGCTTAATGTTTTTATCCGGCGGCAAGCTCGCCAAGTATAAACCGCCAGCACTATCAGAAATCATCCGTGGCATGGCGGACTTCATGTCAGCCGCTTGGATGAGGCTTTTACTTGGAAGCAGTATTTCGTACGCTTCTTGAACTGAATCAACAGATCGACAATGATCCGCAGTTGAGCAACTTCAATGACATTTTGCAGTCCATCCCTGGATTTGGACCAGAAATGGCGAGGACGCTGATCGTCGAGTTGCCCGACTTGGGCAGCGGCGATCCGGCAAAGTTGTGCAGTTTAGCGGGAGTCGTGCCGCTTAACTGCGACAGTGGAAAGTTTCGAGGAAAGCGAAGAATCTATGGCGAACAATGTCTTCAGGCAACTCTACTTACGTATCACAGCAACGAAACCGCACAAAGTCGGAATGGTTACCGTCATGCGTAAAATGCTCATCATCGCCCACGCTCTCGTAAAAAACAACGAAAAATGGCAAAAGAAAATGGTCAAAAAAATTACTGAAAACTAAAGCCCCCCCGTTGACGAAAACACAATTGCTTCGCGGAGGTGACGAAAAAAACGAACAGGCACACATCGTGCCCCCCACCCTAACCCTCCACCAACGGGGGAGGGGACTTCGTTTTCCGAATCGGTGGTGTTATACCATGCGAAACGCTCGCATGGAGTACCCCTTACCTGTTTTACCGGCAATTTTCGTGCCAGTTGCGAAAAGTCTGTTGTGGCGGGGTAGGTTGCCGACCGCCGGACGGCAACATGACACTCTTTCACGGAGATACAGAAAAATGGTATAATACTTTGAAGTGAAATCATACTGGAGAAACAATCATGCGATACATCGGTTTAGACGTAGGCACATCGGGATGTAAGGCAACTGTGGCAGATAAGACCGGACACATCTTTTCGAGTGCGTACAGAGAATACGCGCCCTCGTCGCCTCAACCAGGTACCATGGAAATTGATGCCCGCATCGTCATGGATGCCGTCATGCAAGTTCTACACGAAGTCGCAAGTCCAGAAATCACCGCTCTCTCCATCGCCTCCTTCGGAGAGGCGGTGGTCATGCTCGATAGCCAAGATCGGGTACTCGGACCCAGCATTTATTACTCGGATATTCGCGGCAGTGAGGAAGTCGCAGATATCCTTGCCGCAATGGACCAAAAACGTTGCCGACAAATCACGGGCATGCCTGCCAACCCCATGTTCAGTGCTAATAAGTTGCTGTGGATCAAAAAACATCAACCTGATCTCTTTGCCGCTACGAAACGTACCTTGCTCTTTGGAGATTATGTTGCCTACATGCTCACAGGAGAACGAATGATTGACTTTTCGCTCGCTTCCCGAACCATGCTATTCGATATACGCAACAATTGCTGGTCGGAAGAGGTGGCGGATGTCCTCGGACTACCTACTGGAGGTTTTTCCAAGCCGGTAAGAATGGGAACCCCTATCGGAACACTGCTCCGGCCTGTGGCACGTGAAACGGGACTGAACGAAAACGTGTTGGTGGTTGCAGGCGGACATGATCAGGCTCTGGCGGCATTGGGAAGCGGGGCAACGCAGATCGGAGAATCCGTGGACGGTATGGGCTCGAGCGAATGCATTACACTCGTTTTGGGTAAGGACGATATTGTGGATCGCATGGCAGATTACAGTTTCTGCGCAGAACCTTACGTGTTTGAGGATACCTACATCACTTTGGCGTTCAATGCGTCGGCAGGAACAGCAATACGTTGGTTCCGAAATTGTTTCGGTACTGAACTCGATAAGCAGGCACAAGCAAGCGGCGAAAGCGTTTATCGAATGATGGATCGTGAATGTTCACCGGAACCTTCGGAAATACTGTTTTTACCTTACGTGGCTGGTTCGGGAACTCCCTACTTGGATTCGGAGATCGGTGGGGCGTTCATGGGCTTGCGGATGGCAACAACTCGTAGCGAACTTTACCGATCAGTATTGCAGGGAATCTGCTTTGACATGCAGATGAATGTCGAACTCCTTGCAGAATGTGGTATCTCGCTCCATGCGATTACGGCGGCTGGCGGTGGTACGCGGTCGGAACTCCTGATGCAAATTAAGGCGGATGTCATGGATCGCGAGATTGCCGTATTGGAAACCTCTGAGGCGGGTGCGCTTGCTTTAGCACTCCTGTGCGCCAAGGCAATGGAAGAAATTGACGACCTTGCGGCTGCAGCCCGAAATGCAGCGAAGCGGTCGAAAGTATTTGTTCCTGACCCGAATCGTGCCCGTGCTTATGCGGCACTAATGAAACGTTATAGACGAGCGTACCCCGCTTTGCAGGCAATTTATGAGAAATAGGAAAGCGCATCGCATCTCTCCGTCCACACGCCGTTTGGTGCGGTTGTCAAGGCGAGTTTGCGCGGTACAATGAACAAGGTTATCCAGGTATGTATCACGTTTTACCCATTTTCATTTTTTCGCCATGAACCGAACTTTTTGGATCGATTTCATTCGCGTTGTGGGCGCGTTGCTCGTTGTTGTGATCCATGTGAGTGGACGAGTTGCAGGCGGATATGCTGTGGAAGACAGGGGCGAGGCGGTGGGGACACTGGGATGGCTGGCTTCCAATTCCTTTTGCTCTTTGAGTTCTGCGATAGCCGTTCCTTTGTTCGTCATGGTAAGCGGTGCCCTCTTGCTGGGACGTAGCGAAGAAGTGATCCCGTTCTATCGAAAACGTTTCGGAAAAATTTTGTTGCCCTTTCTGGGCTGGAGTTGTATCTTTATTTTGTGTCTCCGGCTTGCCGGACGAGGATTGCACGATGAAACGCCGATTACCCTGTGTAGTTCTGTGGGAGCAATCCTTTCTGGAAATATCAGCGGACATTTTTGGTTCATGTACATGCTCATCTCGTTGTACCTGGTGGCACCGTTCGTTTCCGTCTTCGTTCGCAATGCCTCGAAAAACATGTTGACATGTTTTCTGATCCTCTGGTTTGTTGCCCTCGTTGTTTTTCCCGTTGCAAATAACACCGCTAAAGACGTGTTGAGTATTTCGGGGGTTTCTGCTGATTTTCACGTTGATTTTATTCCTCTTTGGGTTGGATTCTTCGTTGCTGGCTACGGTCTCAAAGATGTCCTGATTTCAAAACGTTTGGCGATAATTGGCATCGTTATCTGGTTTTGCCTTGCTATGACATCACCGATCAATGGATATCTGTTAAAGAATGACCCCGATTCTTCCTTTCTCATTTTCATGGGAAGGTACGTTGTTCCCATCGTCTCCCACCAAGTGACCATGGCATTGATAGTTTTTCTTGTTTTGCGTTCCCTTGGTGATCTTCCTTCGCTTGCGTCTTCACGATTTGGTCGGCTGGTCATTTTCATTGCTCCGTTGACCTTCGGGATTTACCTTTGCCACCATCTATTCTTGATCCCCACTATGGGAATACTAGACAAGATGCTTGGTTTGGGAACCACCGGGTCGTGGCTTCTCGTACTATGCACCATTCCGACGCTAACGATCATTTTCTTTTTTGCTGCTGCGACGCTGGTTTTCTCGCTTCGCTGGAGCCGATTTTTGAAATTCCTCGCACCCTAGCCTCACCCAGTCGCTGTGCCCTAGCCGACGATCCTGCTCGTAGCCCCTTGCAAGAACATCGGCAAACCGTTACAATGCAACGTTCATAAAATGTCGGATGTCCTAACACATGCCGCAAGAAACAAACGAGAACAAGAAGCCGAAACGGCGTTTTAGTGGTCAACGGCGAGGTTACGTCGATACATTCCGATGGGGATTTGTTCCCGAAGAAGAAACCAACAGCGTCGTTCCCAGACCTGACACGGAAAAGCGCACCGCAAAAAAACCGGATGCAAAAAAATCGCTTCCGGCTACTCCGGTCGAAGCCCTTCCCTCAGATGTTGCATCTTCGCAGAAACAAAGCCGTCCGCAAAAGAAAGCCGTAAAGGTATCGCAGACGAAGAAGCCGAAAGACGTTCCCAACGTGAAGACCGGCGAAGACAAGAGGGACAAACAAGCCCCTAAAGTGCCTGCCGGACATCTTCCCAAACAGTCCGTGCCGGGCAAACGTCAGTCTAAAGGGAGCAAACGACGAACGAAAATTGCATTGCCCCCTTACACTGCCGTTGCGTACGACGAAGACGACGAAGACTTGAAACTCCCCAGTTATGGTCGAACGCCGATTCCCAAGGATGACGAATTGCCCGTCCCCAAGCCGATTGCCCAAGTTCCTCACGCACCCAAGAGCAGGGAGACTAAGCCTTCCAACAGACATCACGACGAAGTGCCGGCTGTTTCCGAGGTTACGTCGGTCGGTTTTCGTCTCCGACGCGAGCAGATGGTTTGGGATCCCGACAAACAGGAATACGTTCCTCTCGTGATTCGTAAAGAGCCGGAGCCGCCTGCGCCGAAGAAACCGCTGAAACAAGAACAGGCGGCAGACGGTAGTCGGCGGGCAACGGGGAAAGAACCGAGTGTTCGGCAAAAATCATTGGAGCACAAGGAACGTCCCAAACCAGAAAAATCGAGGTCAGAGAAGCGGCAAGAGCAAGCCGAAAAACCAAAACCAGCAAAACCGTCGAAGCCGCAGACTCAAAAACCGCCGCAAGCTAAGAGGGACAGGGAGCATAAATCCCTTGACGCTCCGCAGAGCGAGTCTCTTGGCACAGCAGTCGGAGGGCGAAAGCCCCACACACAAACACGAACAAAAAGGTTGAAGGAACTTCCGCCCCGTCAGGGTGATTCCCGGCGCGATCGTCCCCCTACGTTTGTCGATACACACAAACCCGACCCGGCGGACATTGAGGCAGATGTCAGCGGTTTCGCAGAATTGGGGGTGTCAGAAGCAATGCTCGAAGCACTGCGGATGGTTCGGTATTTGACACCCACTCCGATTCAAGCGGGAGTCTTTCAAAAAGTGCAAGCAGGCACCGATTTGATGGGACAAGCCCGAACGGGCACGGGAAAGACCGCCGCCTTTTCGATGCCGATCATCGAGGGGGTCGAAACGTGTCCACCGGGGAACAGTCCGGTGGCACTAATCCTCGTTCCCACTCGCGAACTTGCCGTACAGGTTCGAGACGAGGCGATCCGACTTGCCTACGGCAGGGACATCCGCATCACGGCTTGTTACGGCGGAAAACCACTTGCGAAACAGATCGAACGCTTGAAACAAGGGATCGACATCCTCGTTGGTACACCGGGGCGCATTCTCGATTTGATGAACCGCCGGGCATTGTTTCTCGACTCGCTTCGCTGGGTCGTGTTGGATGAAGCAGACCGCATGCTCGACATCGGTTTTCGCCCAGACATCGAAAAGATTTTGAAGCGCACACCGGCGGATCGGCAAACGCTTTTATTCAGTGCGACGCTTCCGTCGCCCGTCGTAAGGCTTGCAGAAAGGTATATGAAGTCGCCGGAAGTGTTGGACTTCTCCGACAAGAGTGTTGCAGTCGAAACGATTGACCAGTATTATGTTACGGTCGATCCAGAAAGAAAGTTTGACGCGTTGGTTTATCTTTTGCAAGAACAGGAGCCGCAGCAGGCAATTATTTTTACGCGAACCAAACGGGGTGCAGATCGACTTGCACGACTGTTGTCCAACAAGTTTGAGAAGTTGGCGGCTATTCACGGCGACTTACAACAGAACGAGCGAGACAACGTGATGGCAAAAGTCCGTGCTGGTACGGTGCGCTATTTGGTGGCCACGGATGTCGTTGGTCGTGGCATTGATGTTACCGGCATCTCGCACATTATCAATTACGACATACCGAAGTTCTGCGATGATTATGTTCATCGGGTCGGTCGTACCGGCAGAATGGGACGTGACGGAGTGGCGTTCACGTTCGTCACGGTGCAGGAGGGTTCGGAACTCACCCGAATCGAAATGCGGATCGACAAATTATTGGAGCGGGCGGAATTAAAGGGGTTTGAGTCTTTTACGAAACCTCATGACCCGAATGCAACCTTGGACAGTGACGATATGCCGGAGCCACCGAAACCAGTCTTTGGCAAGCCCGTGCGTAAGGTTCGCCGAGCATTGTGAAACGACAGAGCAAAGTCTCAATCTTTAGATTGCGAATGATGAGACGCTTGCCATTGACTTTTCCCAACACCGACGTTAAACTGGCGGTATTCTGGTCATCTTACCCAGAGGAATCGTTCTATGCCAACAGCGCGTCGTGAATTTATGAAGAATGCCGGCATCGGTGTTTTAAGTGCTTCCCTCTTATCTCAGGAACTCTACGTCCATGCGGCGGAGTCAAACACGATTAACATCGCTGTCGTTGGTTGCGGCGGACGCGGTGGCGGTGCTGTTATAGATGCCATGAACCCCTCCACGGGACCCACAAAACTCGTTGCAACGGCAGATGTATTTGATGACCGTGTGACCTGGCTTACGAACTCTCTCAACGAAAAACTTGGCGAACGCGCCGGAGTGCCACCGGAACGCACCTTTCGCGGATTTGATTCCTACAAAAAGGCAATCGACTGTTTGCGTCCCGGTGATGTGGTCATTCTCGCAACGCCGCCAGTGTTTCGACCGCTGCACGTCGAATACGCCGTAAGCAAAGGGGTCCATATTTTCATGGAAAAACCTTTTGCGACCGATTCTCCCGGCACACGCCGACTTCAAGCCGCCATCAAGGCAGCGGAAGCAAAGAACCTCAAAGTTGCCTGCGGGCTTATGTGGCGACACTGTGCCGCAAGACAGGAAGTTGTCAAGCGAATTCACGACGGCGAAATCGGCGAGATTATCAATCTGCGAGGATTCAGATTGGAGGGTGCCAGAGGAATCGGTGGCAGGCGGCAAGGAGAATCGGAGGTCGCGTACCAGATTCGCAATTTCCATTTCTTCGATTGGGCTGGCGGCAATATCATGATTGATTACATTATCCATAACATTGATACTGCCTGCTGGGCAAAGAATGCTTGGCCTGTCAAGGCATTCGGCTTCGGAGGTCGCTCGATGCCAAATATCGGCGGACAAGCATTCGATACATGGTACACCGAATTCGAATTTGCGGACGGTACGCATCTTACATCGCACTGTGCAACCCGGGATAACTGTTTCCATACGTACAAGGATTACGCTCACGGCACAAAGGGTTCCGCCGTGTTGATGGACAGTCTGGGACGAGCAGGGACTCGACTCTACAAAGTGCCGGAGATGGTGCCGGCGAATCTCATTTGGTCGTTTTCAGGTCAGGAGCCGAATCCCTATCAGGTCGAACACAATGTGTTCTTTGATGCCATTCGGAATGACAAACCGTACAATGAAGGGTATCGGGCTTGTGAAGCGAATTTCGCATCGCTGTTGGCAAGAGCGGCGATCAATTCTGGAAAAGTCGTGACGTGGGACGAAATCGTGAAGTCGGACCTCAAACTGGTGGATGTTGACACGTTAGCATTCGATTCCGAGCCGCCGGTCAAACCGAACGAAGAGGGATCATATCCTTACGCCATACCGGGCAAAACGGTTGCGTTTTAGGAGAACCGGTAACACAGTTACCTGCTGACTCTTCTTGATTACGTTTCGGGTTCGGTGGGCAATTTCACGATACCGACTCTGTTCGTGATTGTGCCATCGAATCCGTGAGCGCATCAATCGTGTAACGTATCTGCTCCTCAGTGTGTGCCGAGGTGATGAAAAATCGAAGCCGCGCCGCCTTCTCCTCCACTGCCGGATGCAAGATCGGTTGAACATTGATTCCACGTTCAAACAATGCCTTCGACAACCACAACGCCAACATCGAATTGCCAAGAATGACGGGCACGACGGCGGTGCCGCTACTCGTTCCCGTGTTGAACCCGTGCTCCTTCGCTAATTTCAGAAACAATGTGCTGTTTTGTCGTAACTTTTCCACTCGCTGCGGCTCGCGCTCCAATACTCGGAGTGCTGCTAATGCCGCCGCACAGTTTGCCGGTGATATGCCGACGCTAAACACGAAATTCGGAGCAGTGTATTTCAAATACTCGACCAATTCCTTCGAACCGCTGATGTATCCGCCGCAACTGGCAAAAGTTTTGCTCAACGTACTCATCCAAATATCGACATCCCGGCGGTCCACTCCGAAATGCTCGCCAATGCCGCGCCCCGTCGCGCCTAAAACACCTATGGAATGTGCCTCATCTACCATCATCATTGCCGAATGCCGCTTTTTCACTTCGATCAACTTCGGTAAATCGGGACAATCACCGTCCATGCTGTACACTCCCTCGACGGCGATCAAAACCCGGCGGTACTCGCCACGATGTTTATTCAAAATCCAATCGACCGCCTCCCAATCGTTGTGTGGGAAAGGACGCCGCCGCGCGCCTGAAAGCAACGCACCTTCCACAATGCTATTATGCGCAAGGGCATCGGCGAGAATCATGTCCTTCTCGTTCATGAGATGTCCGATAACCCCTTCGTTGGTTGAATGCCCACCGACGAATACAACCGTGTCTTCGCAACTCAAAAACCGGGAAATCTCGTTCTCTAATTCCCGGTGAATCGGTTTATTGCCCGACACCAACCGGCTAGCGGAAACACTCGTTCCATACTTCGCACATGCCTCGATTGCCGCCCGCGTAACTTCGGGATCACCGGAAGTGTTGACGTAATTGTAATTAGAAAAATTGATGTAATCCTTGCCGCCAATCGTTGCCGTGTCGTTCGTGATACCTTCGTGAATATCGAAAAACCGGTTTAAGCCTGTGCGCTGGATCAAGTCAAGTCCTGCCTTCAACCGAAGATATTCGGGAAACTTTTCGATGCGGTAATCCTCATCGGGGATTTCCGACCGCGGTCGGTTTTTATTCAAGTCCAAAGGTTTTCGCGGTCCCGTACCGAGGTAAATCAACACGGCATCGAGCACTTGCTGTGCCGTAAAGAGTTCCGGTAAAATTGATTCAGGAAACTGTCCGCCGAATCGGTCTTCCAGCGAGGCGAGAATTTCCATCCGCTCCAACGAATCGAGTCCGAGTTCGGTGATGTCGGTTTCCAATGTCAGATGGGCGGCACGTTCTTTAGCGATTTTGCGAACCTCTTCGAGCACAATGGCGGCAATTTCCTCTTTGGAAATGAGAGAAATTGCTGGCGGTGCCGGTTCCTTCACCGGGGTCTCTTTGATGAGCATCTTGCTCGGTTTGTCAGGTATCGGGTCGGGAGTGATAGGCTTGTGCGGTGCTTCCGGTGCAAATGGCTCGATCTTTCCCCGGACGATCCGACTGTGATCTTCGGAATTCGTAAGTCCGACCGCCTCTTCCAATGCGTTCTCTGCTTCCCCCCCCTCAACAAACCGAAACGCAATATCACTGGAAACCCAGCGTTCGATTTCACTAAGCGAACCGTCGAGAAAACCGTTTCGACAAGCATGGTGCTGAATCTTGCCGCTCGATGTCTTCGGAATACTTCCCGATTTAATGAGGACAATTCCCTGTACAGGGATTTCGTGTTCCAGGGCGACCGACCTTTTGATGGCGGCGAAAACCGGGGCGGTTTCCCCTTTGAACTGTCGTTCGAGTTCTTGCACGATAACTAGATGTTCCTGTGGTAGTTCGGTATCGTCCCTGACCATAAAGGCGGCACCGCAGAGAGGGCGGAGATGAGGGTCTGCCTTCTGAACTGTCATCTCGATGTCCTGCGGATAGACATTGACTCCACGAACGATAATTAAATCTTTGATCCGTCCCGTGACAAAGAGTTCGCCGTCCATAATGAAGCCGAGGTCGCCTGTCCGCATGAAGGGACCTTCCCCCGTTTCAGCAATTTGGGCTTGAAAAGTCCGCTCCGACGCCTCAGGGGCATTCCAATATCCCTTGGCGTTGCTCGGACTTTTGACCCAGATTTCGCCGACAATACTACTGGGACACTCGACAAGAGTTTCGGGATCGACAATGGCGATTCGTTCGTCGGGGAGGATTTTCTGACCACTGGAAACATATCGGACAGATTTACTCCGGGTATCTCGAACCTCGACTGCTCGACCGACCGCCAACTCCTTGGGATCAAGGGAACGAATGATCGGTCTGTTTTTGACATAACCACCGGAAACAATCAGTGTCCCTTCGGCAAGTCCGAAACAAGGATAAAACGCTTCGTAACGGAAACCACAACGTTCAAATTTTCGGGCAAACGTTTCCATTGTTTCTGCCAAGACGGGTTCTGCTCCGTTGAAGGCAACCGTCCAACTGCTCAAATTGAGTTCGTCGAGTTGCGCGTCGGGAATGTTTCGGACACAGAGATCGTAGGCGAAATTCGGTCCGCCGCTTGTCGTTCCTCGATACCGGGTGATGGCGGCGAGCCAGCGAAACGGCTTTTGCAGAAAGGAAAGCGGCGACATGATGACATTCGGTCTGCCGCAGTAGAGCGGTTGGATGATCCCGCCGATGAGTCCCATGTCGTGGTAACTGGGAAGCCAAAACACGCCGCGACCAGTCCGGGTATGCTCGAATCCCTGATGGATCATTTGGGAGTTGTGGAGCAGATTTCCGTGTGTCAGGATCACTCCTTTGGGCATTCCCGTCGAACCGGAAGTGTACTGCAAAAAGGCAATTGTTTCGGAATTGATGTCGGGAAACGTCCAAGAGTCGGCGAGATTTTCATCAAGATTGGTGGTGGCGATCCAGTCGATATGTTTGAGGCTGGGGGCTTCATCGAGCATGCCGCCGATGGTTTTGATGACTTCTTCGGTAGTGAGAGCAACGGCGGCTTCGGAATCTTTGGCAACCGATTCGATGCGGAGCACAGACCGGTTTCGGCGCGGCGGATAGACGGGAATGGCAATGACACCGGCGTAGAGGCAGCCAAAGTAGGCGACAATGAAGTCAAGTCCAGGTGGGTAGAGAAGCAGAGCGCGCTGTCCGAACATATTCCGGCTTTGGAGCCAGGCGGCGATCCTTCGGGCTTGCCAGTCGAGTGCCGCACTACTCATCACAATTTCGTTGTCCACTCCATTGGCGAGATAGATGAAAGCCGGTTCATTTGGTTCGGTTTCGGCTCGGTACTGAACAAGTTGAACCAAGTTTGCCGGTCCAAAAAGGGTCGCTGAATTCACAGAAGCAGATGGCGTTGATAGCGAAAATTATGGGGCTATTAGGGACATTATCGACAGAATCGGGGGAATTGTCAAGGGAATCATGGAGCGGGCGTGCACTCCACTTCGCGTGCACTGCGCCACACCCTGCCCGCAGTCAGACTCGCTCTTTTGTAACCTTTCCCGCTCACGTCGGCGAACGCCGACCAATCGACCGGCAACCCACCTTCTAATCATCTTCACTCGGTTCTTGAAAGATCGTTTCGAGTATCCGCGTGTTGCGTTCCAATGTCAGAATGACCCGCTGCATTTCAACACCGTCGCTTCCTTCGGCTTCAATGGAGTACAGATGCCGCTTTTCGGGAAGTGCAAACCGCACAGCAAACGATCCATCGGCATTGAGTGTGACCGGTTCATTCCGAATCGTTACCTGCACATTGGGATCCGCCTTGCCGTGAATGATGACATCCACATCGGTGGCAAACCGAAAGTTTCTCCGAGGTTTGTCGACGTTCCCCTGTTTGGCAACCCGGTATCGCGAAAGGAGTTGCGGCGACATCGGGCGACCGAGTTGCTCTTCCATCACCTCCTTGAGGTCCTGGTTGTGCCGCTCACCGCTACTCAATTTGAATACCCGACCCAAATCTTCCGCCACTCCCTTCCAGTTGCCATCAAGTTTTTCCAACTCGTCTATCACCTGCTGTTGCGGCGTTTCGACGATATTACTGGAAAGCGTGGAATAAAACTTCTTTTCCTTC
>Ga0082212_10006590_pt1 | contig 15555 bp, 12 predicted proteins | sample TergutNt197P3_FD_71548 | JGI IMG/M metagenome (GOLD analysis project Ga0082212, IMG submission 71548) | Neocapritermes taracua P3 segment gut microbial communities from Petit-Saut dam, French Guiana - Nt197 P3 | ecosystem: Host-associated > Arthropoda: Insects > Digestive system > Gut ...
CGATGCCTGTGCTTTTGTCAAAGAGATGCTTGCATGCCATGACCGCTTCTTCAAGGGGGGTGTTTCCGGCCCTCTCCCCGATCCCCATGACAGTGGTGCTCAGGAATCTGGCACCGGCCTTCACTCCCGCAATGCAGTTGGCGGTGGCCATGCCGAAGTCGTTGTGAGTGTGCATTTCAACCTCTATCCCGACCTCTTTTATTATCCGTCCCACTCTCTCTGCGCATGTGAAGGGGTCCTCCCTGCCGATCGTATCGCAGTATCTGAATCTGTCTGCGCCGGCGTTCTTGGCGGTCCTTGCGAATTCAAGTAAAAAGTCCATGTCCGCTCTGGACGCGTCCTCTCCGTTGCATGAGATGTACAGCCCGTGGGATTTAGCGTGAGATACGCACTTATCCACCTGTTCAAGTACCCATTCTCTGCTCTTCTTGAGCTTGTTCTCAATATGGATGTCCGATGATGAAAGAGATATCGCCACCGAATCAACATCGCAATCGATGCTGGTGTTGATGTCATCGATATTCGCACGGTTCCATCCGAGCACCGAAGCGTTCAGCTTCATGTGCGCTATGTGTTTCACTGCTATTTTCTCATCTGCGCCCATTGCGGGGATGCCGGCCTCAATCTGCTGAACGCCGGCTTCGTCCAAGAGCTGGGCGATCCTGTATTTTTCAACGTTGGAGAATACGATCTCTGCTGCCTGCTCTCCGTCTCTGAGCGTTGTGTCGCAGACGCATACGTCGTATTTTTTCAGGATATTGCTTACCTCATTTACTGTTTTCATTCTTTTAATTCCCCCGTAGAGTAGAAAACATCGGCCTGTGGCGAGTTACTAACAAAGGTTACTGTATGTTTACAATTAAAAGTTTTCTAAAGACCAAATAAAGGGTATAAGAGATTTTTACGGAAAAACGGTTCATTGCCGTTTGTATCTCAATAATGCCCCCATTCCTCCGAGAGAGGACAGCTCTTTCCCGGAATCGTGCTGTCCCGATACGATCAGTACCTTCCCCTGCTGCGACTCGACGGTCCTTATCAGATCATCAAGATCCTGCTCTCTCAATTTTGAATCCAATATCAGAAGAGTGTCCACCGCCCCTGCTTCTGAGGCCTCCCTTATCTCGCTCGGGCCGTACGCGGCGAGCCCGTCCTTCCCTATCTCCGACATAAGTTTTTCGACAGCCTCCATCTCTATGCCTACCGAAGACTCTCTCAGGATGCTTGCCCCCATGCCGGTCTTGATCAGTTCGTTGACCCCCGCCATCCCGGATTGGCCCGTATGGTGCACATGCATTCCTCTGTATCCTTCCCGCTTGAGGTCCTCGGCAAGGGACTCTTTTTCGAATCCCGGACCAAGGAGCACGATAGGCATATTCTCTGAAACGAGCAGCCCTATATTCGAGATTATCTCCTTGTGGTAGCTGTCATCTTTCGATCTTTCTTCGTATTGTTTCCCGGACCTCATGGATCTGATGTTGGTTACTTCTTTCAACCCGAACTGCCTCAGCACCGCGATCGTCGCTTCATCCTGATCAAGAGAAACGAACAATATCTTCGGTTTTCTGGAATCCCTGACAGCCCGATCCAATCTATCGGTCTGCGAATCTTTCCACCGGGCCTTCGAGATCATGAGGTCGTCCCCTGTCTCAAATATCAGGGTGTGGTGCTGTCCGATGTCCTGCGGTCCGGTCTCTATCGTTCCCAGGACCCTCAGTCTGACATCGTCCTCGGAGAACTCTATCTTCTCAACCCTTATTCCCAAGGTCATCCTCTTCTTCTCTGACCTTTCTGCCCTAAGCTTGTCTGCGGCCTTCTCTTCTCTCCTTGTGGTAGATGCGGTGACCTGATCTCCCACCTCAAGAACGTTGAAAAGGTGCCAGATATCCTCATCTGCCTCCAGCACGATCCTGATGTTCCCGTTGTTGTAATCCTTGCCGAGGATCCGCATGAACATCCTAAAGGACTTCGGCTTTATCCCTATTTCGTTCAAAAGAGGGTGGTTTGTCTGGTATTGGACAACGGAGGATTGAGGGTGTCAGGGCCGTTCCCAAGCTATTAAATATCGTTCGTATCTCTGATTGATTCTCGATGGCGAAAAGTTATTTGGTCCTCGAGGACGGGAGCGTATTCGAAGGGGAGCCCTTTGGGTACAGGGAGACGGTCGTCGGCGAGGTGGTCTTCTCTACCGCGATGTCGGGTTATCAGGAAAGTCTCACAGATCCCTCTTACAGAGGCCAGATCCTCATCATGGCCTACCCTCTAGTAGGCAATTACGGCATAAACGACGAATACAGCCATTCCGACCGGGTTCACACAAGAGGCCTGGTGGTACGCGAATATTGCAAAGACCCATCACCCATGTACGGCGGACGCACGCTGGACGAGTTCCTTAAGAGCAACAAGGTCCCCGGGATATCGGGGATCGATACAAGGGACCTCGTAATAAAGATCAGGACCGCGGGAACGCTGAAGGGAGCGATCACCGAGGATCCTGAAGGGATAGAAGAGCTTATCAGGGATCTGAAACGCCGGCCTTTCCCGTCAGAGAGCGACCTGGTGGGAGAGGTATCGACCAAGCTCATAGAGAAGTATGACTTCGGGAAGGACGTACGCATCGGCCTTTTGGACTGCGGAGATAAAAGCGGGTCCCTGAGAGACCTTGCACCGAGGTTCAATGTCACCGTGTTCCCATACGATACGCCGGCGGATGTGATCCTTGAACACAAAGTGGCGGGGATCATTGTTTCCAACGGACCGGGAGACCCATCCCATCCGGTAATACTCAACACCGCCGCAAGGACAGTCGCCGACCTTTCATCCGGAATGCCCATTTTTGGAATATGCTTCGGAAGCCAGGTCGTCGGGGTCGCCATGGGAGGCAAAACTTACAAGATGAAATTCGGCCACCGCGGAAGCAACCAGCCGGTAAAATACGACGGCAGGGTATTCATCACATCCCAGAACCACGGATTCGCGGTCGATGAGAGCAGCCTTGAAGGAAAGGATCTGATCGCCGATCAGATAAACGTTAATGACGGTACGGTGGAAGGACTGAGGCACAGGGACCTTCCGATATTCACGTCGCAATACCGCCAAGAGGTCTCACCCGGGCCATGGGACACATCATTCTTATTTGACAGATTCGAAAAAGCGGCGAAGGAGGGGCGCCGATGAGGAAAGAATACAAGAAACTCATGGTGATAGGGTCCGGCCCCATCGTCATCGGGCAGGCGGCAGAGTTCGATTTCTCGGGAACCCAGGCCTGCCGCTCGCTGAAAGAGGAAGGCTACACCACCGTGCTTGTGAACTCAAACCCCGCAACGATACAAACAGACCAGGAAACGGCCGACAGCGTTTACATCGAGCCGCTCCAGGCCTCCTTGGTAGCGAAGATAATCGAGAAAGAGGGTGTTGACGGCATTCTTTCGGGAATGGGCGGGCAGACGGCGCTTAACATATGTTCCGAGCTTGCGGACAGCGGGGAACTGGAGAGGCTGGGCGTATCACTGATAGGGACCCAACCCGAAGCCATCGCCATGTCCGAGGACCGCGAACTCTTCAAGGAGACCATGGAAAGGATCGGGGAACCCGTTCCGCTCAGCAGAAGCGTCACATCCATCCAAGAAGCCATCGAGGCTGTGAAGATGATAAACAAGTATCCTGTGCTCATAAGGCCCGCTTATACGCTGGGCGGTACCGGCGGAGGGATAGCTTACGACGAGCAGGAACTTGTAGAGATATGCGCAAGAGGTCTGGCGTATTCCCGCATACACCAGGTGCTGATAGAAGAGAGCGTCCTCGGATGGAAGGAGTACGAATATGAAGTGATGAGGGACTCCAAGGATAATTGCATAATTGTCTGCAACATGGAGAACCTTGATGCAATGGGGGTGCACACGGGAGAGAGCATCGTTTGCGCACCATGTCTGACACTATCGGAAAAGGACCACCAAAGGCTCAGGACCGCTTCGCTTAAGGTAATCAAAGCGCTGAACATCGAGGGAGGATGCAATGTGCAGTTCGCCTTCAATCCGGCGAACGGGGATTACAGGCTGATAGAGGTCAACCCGCGCGTTTCCAGATCATCCGCTCTGGCATCAAAAGCCACCGGATATCCTATAGCAAGGGTGGCGACGAAGGTCGCGGTCGGGTACACGCTGGATGAGATACCCAACAGGATAACCGGCACGACATTCGCGGCATTCGAACCGGCGATAGATTACGTGGTAGTGAAGATACCCCGCTGGCCCTTCGACAAGTTCCGCACCGTAGACAGGCACCTGGGCACGCAGATGAAGAGCACAGGCGAGGTGATGGCGATCGGCCGCACTTTCGAAGAGGCGATCCTTAAGGGGCTGAGGTCTCTCGAGATAGGCGTCAAGGGGCTCGACAGCATCACCATGACGGACGAGGAGATAACGGAGGAACTCATACACGCCACGGACAAGCGCATATTCGCCATGGGGGAAGCGCTCAGAAAAGGATGGGACCCCGAGAAGATAGCCGACCTTTCGAAATGGGACATCTTCTTCGTCAGGAAGCTGGGGAACATTGTCGCGATGGAGAACAGGATCAAGAACGGACCGCTGACATCCGCCCTTCTCAAAGAAGCGAAGTACATGGGATTCTCCGATGAGAAGATATCCGAACTGACCTCCAGGCCGGAAGCGGAGATAAGAAAGGAAAGGGCGGCCTCCGGATTAGTCCCGGTCTATAAGATGGTGGATACCTGTGCGGCCGAGTTCGCCGCAGGTACTCCGTACTTCTATTCCACATACGGTTCATCCACCGAGGTAAAGAAAGATAAAGACAAAATGAAGGTCATGATCATCGGCGGCGGGCCGATAAGGATAGGTCAGGGAATCGAGTTCGACTATTGCTGCGTGCATGGGGTGATGGCCCTTCAGGAAGAAGGAGTGAAAGCCATAATCATCAACAACAACCCCGAAACGGTATCCACTGATTACGACATATCGGACCGCCTGTATTTCGACCCGATAACCTTGGAAGATGTTCTGAATGTGATCGAGGCGGAAGACATTGACGGGGTGATAGTTCAGTACGGGGGGCAGACGAGCGTGAACCTGGCCGTCGATCTGGAAAAGGCCCTTGCCGGAACAAATGCCAGAGTGCTGGGGACCAGTCCCGATAAGATGGATGTTGCGGAGGACCGCAGAAGGTTCTCTAAACTGATGGATGACCTGGGGATAAAACAGCCGAGGTCCGGCACGGGGTATTCCTTCGAAGAGGCAAAGGAGATAGCGGAATCCATCGGCTACCCCGTGCTCGTAAGGCCGTCATACGTTCTCGGCGGAAGGGCGATGGAGATCGTTTATTCGACGGATGAGCTGAAGACCTACGTCGAGACCGCCGTTAAAGTGTCAAGGAACCACCCAATACTAATCGACAAATACCTCACGGAAGCAATAGAGATAGACGTGGACGTGGTCTCGGACGGCAAGGACGTTTACATCGGCGGGATAATGGAGCATATCGAGTACGCAGGCTGCCATTCCGGCGATGCCACGATGGTACTTCCTCCATTCACGCTTTCCAAAGAGATCGTCGATGAGATAGTGGAGATCACCAACAAAGTGGCCTTGGCGCTGGAGGTCAAAGGACTCATGAACCTTCAGCTTGCGGTCAAAAGCAACGAGATCTATATGATCGAAGCTAATCCGAGGGCATCGCGCACGATCCCCTTCATATCCAAAGCAACGGGGATACCGCTGGCGAAGATAGGCACGAAGATCATGCTGGGAAAGACCCTGAAGGATTTCGGTCTGTCGGGATACAAAGCGATCGACCACTATGCGATAAAAGCCTCCGTATTCCCGTTCCTGAAACTGCCTGGCGTAGATTCCATACTCACTCCCGAGATGAAGAGTACCGGAGAGGTGATGGGGATAGACCCGGATTTTGACATCGCCTGCTACAAGGCCTTGACCGCCGCCGGCAACAAGCTGCCGATGGAGGGAGGGGTCTACATAACCGTCAACGACTCGGACAAAGAAAGGGTCCTGCCGGTCGCCAAAGAGCTTCTTGATATGGGCTTCCGCATATATGCCACAAAAGGCACATCCACATACCTCAGGGAGAAAGGGGTGGAGACCACGACCGTCTTCAAGATAGATGACAACATGAAGCCCAATGCCATAGGTCTGATGAGGGAGGGCAAGATCAACCTCATCATCAATACTCCGTCTCAGAAATCCGGGCCGGTAAGGGACGGGCACAAGATGAGAAGGCTTGCGGTGGAGCTGGAGATACCTTTCCTGACAACGGTCCAGGGTGCGGATGCGGCGGTAGGCGCGATCAAGATAGCCAAAGAACAGAATTTCTCAGTCAGATCCATGAAAGAGTTCCACACGCTCTGAGATCATTCTGTGCTCTTGTTCTTCGTTCTTAGCATGATAAAGGATGCTATGAGGATCACAAGCAGGATCGCCATTATGATCAGCAGCGTAGGCACCATGCTGTCCCTCGGCGCAGGATAGTTGTTGGATGTGGCGAATATGGAATCCGCACTGACGGTGAATTGCGTCCCGGCGGTATAGGGTACGCCGTTCATGAACAGGGAAGGGGTCTCGGTGTATCCCGGCGCCAATCTGATGTTGATCGTACATTTCGAATCATAAGCGCGGGACTCCTCTCCGGAACTTCCTTTGGTTATCCCATCCACCACCCATCTTATGCTGATGTCCTCCGCAAGGACTATTGTATAGGTCCTTTTGGTCAATTCTCCCGTAATGGACCTGTAGCCGTTGCTTCCGATCTGTATGTCGGTATCGTCGGTAATGGCATGGCCGGTGGCGTCCACCCATCTTTCGACGTTATAATCTTTAAGCGCCGATGTTGAAGGCAGCACCAGGGTTCTTTTGCCGGCTGTGTATTTGTATTCTGTCGCATAGATCTTGTTGAGCACAACAAACTCGGTCCATGTGGACGGGCTTATGATGTTCGTGCTGTTGAAGCTGGATTTCCCGTAGACAATGACACATGCGGTACTTTCAAGAGTGACCCTCCCATAGATCCTGGCGTCGTTATCCATCTCGCTTGTAAGGACCGGGGCGTTTCCTATCACAAATATATCGTATACTTTGAATATGCCGCCCCCGCCTATTCTGAGCTCTCCGGTCAGGGAAGCATTCCAGACATCGACAGTAGAGATGACATGGGCTTTTTCATTGCTGCCTATCGTCATGACCCCGTCTATCATCACTCTTCCGTTGCCGTAGCAGTAAATGGAGCTTTTTTCTTCAAGGCCGACGTTGACGATCCCTCCCTTATATATCTCAAAAGAGCCGGCGACCTCTGCCTCTCCTCCGCGGTCGATCGACAGAAGGCCGCCGGAGGCAACAGCGAGAGCCCCTCTGAATTCTACTATCAGATTCCCGGATGAGACAAATGTTCCTTCTACACTCAATGTTGTGTATTCAGGGATACGCAACGAAAAACCACAGTCATCCAAGATAACTCCCGGCTTGACCGAGGCGTTCTTTGAAAGCACGGTATCGCCGCCCAATGCCACAGTGTCACCCGCAGCGGCATTCTCAAGCGCTGCCGCAAGGTCAAACGGGCTGTCTCCGATCACGGGAGCAGCGTCGCTGCTCTCCGCATCACCGCTGAAAGATACGAATGCGACCATCGCCACCAATGCAAAGAGGGCGACGGCGACCAAGAGATTACTTTTTTTAGGCATTTCCCCTCAAGACCTTTAAGAGTAATAAGATAAACAAATATAAAAGTCCGCTTTGGTCTTTAAAGCATCTTTAGTCCGCCCGTTATCTTGTCCAGGACCAAAGATTCGGCGGGGCCTATGCCCAGACAGGTATACGTTCCAGGCTCCAACTGCGTCCTTCCCGCATCGCGGACGACAGAGTTTGTGATGTCCTTCGCATCCGCTATCGCTTTGAACTCAAAGAGCTCCTCCTCAGAGCTGACCTTCAGCACCACTTTCGCCTGGCCGCTCAGCATCCACAAGTCGAATTCTTTAGGATTGTTCTTCTTGATGCACAAGGCGCAGTTGACCGCCGCATGCCCCACCTGCGCCGCGATCTTGCCTTTGGTCATCTTAAGGTCATTCCTGACCAAAATGACCATCTTGTAGTCGTGACTGTATGGGTCTACGTAACGGTTCATACTGTTCTAAATGCAGACGTTAATGATAAAGTTGTCACTGCAATACACTTTTAATCAATGATCCTGATGCTGATTCATGGCCATGATAGACATTGAGTACAGGCATTCATCCGAACCTCCGGAAGACGACGGTCTGAGAAGACAGTCTGTGGAAGAGATGTCGGAGTATCTCAGGGGACTGGTGCGCGAGATGCAGATGTCCGACATATCATCGAAATTCACGAGCGTCGAGGGAGAAGGCCCCAATACGGTCCTTATCAATGGCAAAAAGATACAGGAAATACTTGACGGACTGGATATAAAACCCCTCGAAACGGAGGACAGCTGCGATCACGGCAGGGCAAACGTGGTAAGCTTCGGCCGCCCAACGCTGGATTGGAACAAAGACGTGATCGAAGATATCCCGGACGTCCTGGTCAAGAATGCGATCTCAAAAGCTTATTCAGACATCATAAAGAACAGAATACTTTAATTCGGCGATCATATCTACCGCCTGATGTTCGAGATCATTAAAAGGGACGGGCTTGCCAGGATAGGCAAGTTCCAGACAGGGTCCGGAGTGTTGGAAACGCCCGCGTTACTTCCTGTGGTCAATCCAAAGATATGCACAGTGGCCCCCAGGGAACTCTATGAGGAATTCGGGTTCAGGGCCATCATCACGAACTCGTACATCATAAAGAACAACTCCGAACTGAGGGCGAAGGCCCTGGAGAAGGGACTTCACGAGATGTTGGACTTTCCGGGAGTGATAATGACGGATTCAGGAACATTCCAGAGCCATATGTACGGCGAGGTCGAGGTAACGAACAAAGAGATGGTCGAGTTCCAGAGAAGCATAGGCACAGACATCGGAACCGTCCTTGATGTTTTCACGGAGCCGTATTGGACGAAAGAGAAGACGGCCGAATCAATAGAGGTCACTCTTGAAAGGACGGAAGAGGCCTGCGGAATGAAGGGGGAGATGATGATAAACGGGGTGGTCCAAGGCTCGATATACCAAGATCTGAGGGAGGATTGCGCCAGAAGGATGGCCTCAATGGACATCGACGTCCACCCGATAGGGGGCGTGGTCCCGCTCATGGAGCAGTACAGGTACCTTGAGCTCGTAGATGTGGTGATATCTTCAAAAAAAGGTCTGAATCCTAACAGGCCGGTGCATCTTTTCGGTGCCGGACACCCCATGGTACTAGCCCTAGCAACACTAATGGGGTGCGATCTGTTCGATTCCGCATCCTACGCCAAGTTCGCAAGGGATGACAGAATGATGTTCATTGACGGAACATACCGTCTGCAGGATATGCAGGCTCTCGACTGCAACTGCCCGGCATGCCGTGGGCTTACTCTGGAAGCCCTCAAAAAGATGGGCGGCAAAGAGAGAGAAAGACTTATCGCAAGACACAACCTCTATCAGATAACGGACGAACTGGCACTTGTAAAGAGGTACGTCCGGGAAGGCCGCCTTTGGGAACTGGCGGAGATGAGATGCAGGTCCCACCCCGCAATGCTTGATGCGCTGAGGAGGCTGGAAGAACATCAGAAGTTCATGGAAAGATACGATCCCATAAGCAGGGACGGCGCAATGTTCTACACGGGGGCTGAAACGAGGGGGAGGCCCGTATTCAGGAGATATGTGGCCAGACTATGGGACAGATATGTCCCGGAAACAGAAAAGGCCGCCCTCTTCTACGACGAGGGAAGCAAACCCTACAGCAGGGCAAAGGCAGCGGATTTCGACAGAGTAAGGAGGGCGGGGTACACTCCCGTTGTGGTCTCTCCCTTCGGACCGGTCCCCGCGGAGCTGGATGAGATATACCCCATAGCGCAGTCGGTGTTCCCCAAGATGGAGGATACGGATACAGTGATAGAGACCGAAGCGTTGACGGTGAAGTTCCTGGAGAGCAAATTCGCAGAAACTGTGAACGGAGAGTATGTGCCGGAAGGCGGCACGGAGCAATACGACCCCGACATAATCAGGGCAAAGGCGGTGTCAAGGTACCAGTTCGGCATCGAGGCGACGGATGCGCTTTTCAGAAATAAGATAGAACTGGTCGTAAGCAGGAAGACCGGGAAGATAAGGAATGTGATCTCCGACGGGGAGCACGTACTCTCCATGCGCGCGGGCGACGGGCTGTACACATTAAGAAAAGAAGGCGCGGACAGGATAGTCTCCGCGATACCCGCACCCTTCATGAGAGCGAAAGTGATGGAAGATGCGGTACCTTTCGTATCTGAGGGAAGAAATGTCTTCTGTCAATTCGTTGATGAATGCGACGATGAGCTGAGGCCAATGGACGAGGTGATCGTCACCGACGGGAATGACAAAGCGATCGCCACCGGCCGCATGATGCTGACGGCAGATGAGATAAGATCATTCAAAAAGGGAGTCGCCGTCAAGGTCAGGAGCGGGGCCGGAGACGAGGCCTGAGGCCTCTTCGGCCGCCTTAATGCAGGCCATCAGGTCATCCGCGGTGTTCCGCATAGTTCCGGCATTGTCGGCGGATATCCTCATTATCAGCTGTTCACCTTCAAGCTTTGTTGAAACATACCCTTCGTTATCCGGAGATATTGAATCGAAGACGGCCTTCGCCGTTCTTTCGTCATCATATCTGATCCGAAGGTCTAACGTGATCATTGGGTCACTTCTTTTGTTCCAGTATGTGTCTGCATATAGCTTTTCCGACCTCTCCGGTCGTAAGCCTGCCGCCCAGGTCGGGTGTGGTAAGGCCGCTGTCAAGACAGTGCCTCACGGCTTTCTTCAGCATACAGCCTTCTTCGGGGTAACCCTGGTTCTCAAGCAGCATCTGCGCCGCAAGCACGGCCGCGATGGGGTTGGCCTTCTTCTGGCCCGCAATGTCCGGAGCGGAACCGTGTATGGGCTCGAACATGCTGACCCCCTTCGGATTGATGTTGCCGCTCCCCCCCATGCCGAGGCCTCCCTGAAGCTGTGCGCCCAGATCCGTTAGGATATCGCCGAACAGATTCGGGACCGCAACTGTACCGAACGTTTCGGGCCTGACGATCATTGCCATTGCCATGGCGTCCACATACATGTATTCCAGCCCCATCCCGTATTCCTTGGACTTCTCTTCGAACACGGCCCTCTGCATGCCGTAGATGTGGGTGCAGACATTCGCTTTGTCGACAAGCGTGATCTTCTTCTCTCCCCTCGCCTGCGCATATTCAAAGGCGTATTCGGCGAACCTTGAGATGCCTCCTCTCGAAAGCAGTCCGATCTCAAAGGCGAAATCGTCGCCGTTCGAAGAAACGGCCTCAAGATCGATGTCCAGCTCGTACATCTCCCTCTTGACCTTGATGTGCGCATCCTTTCTTCTTCCGTCGAACGTCCCTCCGGCCCCCATATAGAAATCCTCAGTGTTCTCCCTAAGGAAGTGGATGTCGAACGGGACCTCCCTCTTCAGCGGCACCAGCGGGAACCACGACGTCACAGGCCTGAGATTTATGTACTGGTCAAAGACGGCCCTCATTCTGAGAAGGATGCCCTGTTCAAGGATCCCGGGCTTGACCCTGGGATCGCCTATGGCCCCGAAATATATCGCATCTTTTCTCCTGAGGCCGTCAATGTCCTCATCGGTAAGAAGCTCGCCGTTGGCCAGATACCTCTCCGAACCTATGTCGAACAGCTCCCCGTCATAATCAAAGGACGATATCTCGCACACCGCATCGAGGACATCCATCCCTGCATCTATGACCTCTTTTCCGATGCCGTCGCCCGGAATTATCGCAAGGTGTTTCACAGCTTACCCTCCTTTATCATGTTGACAAGCCCGCCGCATTCTATCAGCTGGGTTATGAAGGGAGGGTACTGGGGGAACACGAACTCCTTTCCGCTTTCAAGGTCCTTTATCTTTCCGCTTTCGGTACAGACCTCTATCATGTTCCCTTCCTCGATATCGGTCCTGCACTCTATGAGCAGCAGCCCGATGTTCATGGAGTTGCGGTAGAATATCCGCGCAAAGGATTCTGCCACGATGCAGGAGAATCCGGCCTGCATCAGCGACAGAGGGGCATGCTCTCTGGACGATCCGCATCCGAAGTTCTTTCCCGCGACCAGAATATCGCCTTTCTTTATTTCAGCGGCGACCCCCGGTCTCACTTTTTCGAATATGAAATCATTCAGATGGGTCAGATACGCAGATACCAGGCGCTCCGCCGGTATGATCTGGTCCGTATCCACGTTATCTCCGAACTTCCATACATTTCCGCGCATTGTTGCCATCAGCATCCCTCCAGTTGGTCGGGCGTGATTATTCTGCCCGCTACCGCCGATGCGGCAACGACCTCTGGCCCAGCCAGATAGACCTCTGAGGCCTTGTCCCCCATTCTTCCGATGAAGTTCCTGTTCGTTGAGGAGACGGCCCTCTCGCCCGCCGCCAATATCCCCATGTATCCTCCCAAGCATGCGCCGCATGTCGGCCCCGATATGAATGCGCCCGCATCCAGGAATATCTTTATGAGACCTTCATCCAGCATCTGTCTGTATACTTTCTGCGATGCGGGGACCACCAGGAACCTTACGTCAGGGTGGACATTCTTCCCTTTTATGACCGCCGCAGCCGCCCGCATATCCTCGATGCGCCCGTTAGTGCACGATCCCAGGTAAGCCTGGTCTATCTTCACATCCGAGTCCTTCACGGCGCGGCCGTTGCTGGGCAGGTGGGGGAATGCCACCATGGATTCGATATCCGAGAGATCGTATCTCAGAATCTGACAGTATTCCGCATCGGGATCAGCCTCCACCGGCGTATATTCTCCTTTCACGGTGTTTTTTATGTACTCTTTCGTCAACCGGTCGCAGGGGAAGATGCCGGCCTTGCCTCCCGCCTCTATCGCCATGTTCGAAACGGTCAATCGGTCAGAGACACCGATGTTCCCTACGCCGTCCCCGTGGAATTCGAACGCTTTGTAGTTGGCGCCGTCCACTCCTATGTCGGTGATGATCCTGATTATCAGGTCCTTCCCGCCGACATTCTTTTTGAATCTGCCTGTCAGATCCACCTTTATGGTCTCCGGCACTTTGAACCAAAGCTTCCCTGTGGCGAATGCCACCGCCGCTTCGGTAGAGCCTATGCCGGTGGAGAACGCATTGATGCCGCCGTATGTGCACGTATGCGAGTCCGCACCCACTATCAGTCTGCCGGGTGCGGCAAAACCTTCGTCCACCATTATCTGGTGGCATACCCCGCCCCTCCCCACTTCGAAGTAATTCTCTATTTTGTGCCGTCTGGCGAAATCCCTCATCTCTTTCGCCTGTTCCGCCGAAGCCACATCCTTGTTTGGGATGTAATGATCCGGGATCAGTACTATCTTCTCCCTTTTCGCTTCCGTTCCGATCCCGTCGAATTCTCTGAACGCTATCGGCCCGGTGACGTCGTTCACCATCACGTAATCGATCTCCGCTTCGACTATATGGCCGGCGTAAGCGTCCTTTCCGGATCTGGAAGAAAGTATCTTCTCCGCGATCGTCTTTCCTGCGCTCATGATATCATTCTCCCTCAATTCCTCTTGCCCTTGATGTAATCTCTGTTTATCGCTTCCATCGCCGCGTCGACGCTGGTCGCCACGATATCCAGGCCTACGGCCTTACCGACGGATAACCTGGTATCGTCATAGGCCCCTTTTATTACTACGGTGACCTCGCATAACGAATCGCTTCCTCCGGTGATCGCGCTTAATTTGTATTCCTCCAATGTTATCTTTTCGTTCACAGCGAAGCGTATCGCATTTATCGATGCGTCAACGGGTCCGATGCCTGTGTTGGAACTCGTTCTCTTCTTGCCGTCGACCTCCACCGTCACCGTGGCGGTCGCCGTGACGCCTTTTCCCGTGAACACGGCGAACTCCTTTAATTTGATCGGGTCCTCTTCGCCTCTCGACCATAATATGTGATCGGTTATCGCAATTAGTTCCGCGTCGTCCATCTCTTTACCGCCCACGGACACCTCTTTGATCTTCGCCAAGAGCTCGTTCATCCTTTCATCTGGGAATTTGACCTTGAGTGCGTTCAGCCGATCCCTTACGGAATGCGCGCCGGAATGTTTCCCCAGGACGATATGTCTGCCCATACCTACTAATTCGGGACGGAACGCTTCATAGGTCGCCGCATTATTCAGAACGCCGTGTACGTGAATGCCTGATTCATGGGCGAATGCGTTCCTTCCCACTATCGGTTTGTTGTACGGTATCGGATATCCTGTGACGCGGGACACCATCTTCGAAACGTCCCCTATCTTCTCCATATTCACCGTTTCGATACCGAAATTCGCATACAGCCCCAACGCTATCTCCTCCAGCGCCGCATTCCCGGTACGTTCTCCGAGTCCGTTCACGCACACGTGTACCATTTTAACACCGGCGGCGACCGCCGCCAGCGAGTTCGCGACGGCCAACCCCATATCGTTGTGGCAATGAACGGCCATGGGAACTTTCGTTACTTTCATCAATTCTTCGACGAGATACGTCATGGCGGATGGATAGATCACTCCGACGGTATCCGGGACATTTATCACGGACGCACCTGCGTCCTGCACCGCGATATGCATCTCCTTCAGGAAATTTAATTCCGTACGGGTCGCATCTTCGCACGAGAATTGGACCATGAGACCGTGATCTTTCGCATATTCTATCGCTTTCACCGCTTTCGCCTTGACCTCCTCGCGGGTCATCTTGAGTTTATACTTCAGATGGATGTCCGATGTCGCCAAGAAAGTATGAACGTAATTCACGCCGCAATCGATCACGGCATCTATATCTCCTTTGACCGATCTGGCTAGGCTGCATATATCCGATGATAAGTTCAGTTCCCTTATCTTCCTTATCGTCTCTCTTTCGGAATCCCCGGAAGCGGCGAAACCCGCTTCGATAACGTCAACGCCCAGGTCGCCGAGGGCGGACGCTATCCTTATCTTGTCGTCAGTGCTCAGGGCGATGCCCGGAGACTGTTCGCCGTCCCTCAACGTCGTATCGAAGATCGATACGTTACGCACCTCTTTACCGAGAAGCGCGAGACGGTTGTAATGGCTGTCGTATATCATCTCTTCCCGTCGCTTCATATCGTTCCCACTGGTTTGTTGCGTTTTCATAGAATTCACCACAAACCGCCAGTTCCCACTGTACCCGATCAAATAAGCAAACGTAGCTCGGATATCAGTGTGCAGATCATTTTTCACGACCTCTGACGGTTAGATAAGTCACCTTCGAATCGGTATTTATATCTTATCGCACGCAGCCGCGGCGTCCGAGACAGAACCCCGGAAAATGTCCGTACGGGGGCTGTGTCGGACGGAAAGAAAAAAGATGGTCCGGAAGGATGGGAAGGGGAGAGGGGTGACACGATCCTTCCGTCGTGTTCACGGCCTTCTGATAAGCAAAACATATGCGGCCATGCATGCGAGT
>Ga0082212_10006591_pt1 | contig 15554 bp, 9 predicted proteins | sample TergutNt197P3_FD_71548 | JGI IMG/M metagenome (GOLD analysis project Ga0082212, IMG submission 71548) | Neocapritermes taracua P3 segment gut microbial communities from Petit-Saut dam, French Guiana - Nt197 P3 | ecosystem: Host-associated > Arthropoda: Insects > Digestive system > Gut ...
AAGCAAGCTGGGAAATATCAATTTTGAGACTTGAGACTTGAGACTTGAGATTTGAGATATATGATATTCTTCCGTAAACATCATAAATCTCAACGTCGCATATCGCATATCGCATATCATATACCTCAATGTTCAATTCGTTTTTAGCAGGATTTGGATACAGTTTGTAAGATGCGGTAAGATAATCGTTAATTCCTACGCAGGTAATATCCACACTCACTTCATCGGCAAAAGATTCATCGCAATAATCATACATTGCCGATACTTTATAGGCGTAAGTTCCATTTTCAAGTTCCGTGTCTAAATATGTGGTTTCACTTACCGGTTCTTCGTTTAGCATAGTGCCGTCACGGTAAATGTTATAACCTTGCAAGCCGTCATTATTTTCCGGCGCCTCCCAAGTAATAGCGGCTCCGCAATTTACAATCTCTACTTCAAGGTTGGCAGGCGGTTCGCAAGCATTAATTACAACGGTAACATCTTCCGATTTATCCGATTCTTCGCAATGACCATAAGAGGCACTCACTTGATAAACGTAGGCGCCATTGGCAAGGTCTTGGTCAATATATACTCTGATATGCGGCAACGTTTCACCAATTTTTTCATTATCACGATAAATGCTATAATGCAGCAATGTTCCGTCTTTTTCAGGTTCATCCCAAGTAATAATGGCGCTCTTTTTCTCAGCAATGCCATTAGGTTCAACAGGTTTTTCACAAAGTACAGGAATGTAAAAATAGCAAATCACATTCGACATTTCGGAGTAAGATTCTTTATTTCCTTCATAAACGGCGGTTACACTATAAGCATAAACACCATAAGAAATGTTTGTTTCCGTATAAGTTGCATCGGTAACCGGTGCGGCGTTTAATTTCGTTCCATCGCGATAAATGTTGTATCCGGTGGGCGTTCCTTCAGCAGGTGCATCCCAAGTAATATTGATTTTTGTCTCCGTTTCATATAAAACCGCCTCTACATTTTGCACACGCGGATAAAGTTCCGGAAGCAGAATGGTATAGTCGTGGGTTTGTCCGAAGCTGCTATTGTTGCACGCTGCCGGCGCTGAACTATATTTGGTAACCAGCCTGAAGCGATGCGACCCCGGCTCAAAATCTGCCGGAATGGTAAAGTTTTGTGAATACTCCGTACCGGAAGTGCTGCAACTTAAATTGATTAATTTTTCATTTGCATCAAATAGATTGTTGCCGTTCAAGTCAAACCAGCCGCCAACGGTTTGGGTACCATAGCCGCATTTTACCTTAATGGTATATTGTTGTCCGGGTTCTAATGTTACGGATGTGTTAGTATAGTCTTGATATCCGCCTGATGTGCAAGTAGTATTTGTATTGTTAATTAACAAGTTTGCTGGTTCGGACGTTTTATACAAAATAACGGAAGTAAACTTATCGCCATCGCTACAATTTTGGTTGCCGCTTGCGCAGTACGCATTAGAGCCGGTACAGGAGAGGGTAAAATCTTTTGTATCTGTACGTCCGTATTGGGCAGTGAGGTTAAGGGTAATATTCGCTTCGTGTCCGAAAGGCATTTCGGGGTCGGTAATTACGGTAAATGTTAACTCCATTTCTTCTCCTGCCATCAAGTTTTTACCTTCACGGCTTTTTGCATCGTCGCAAGCGAGAATGATATAGGGACTGGTAATGGCAAGTTCGCCTTGCACGTTGTATGCCTCTGCGCCGCCTTTGTTTTTAACAATAGTGGTAATGGTGGCTACTGTGCCTTTGGGCAAATTGCCATCTTCAACGCCATTTACCAACACTTTTTCCAACGAGAAAACAGGGGCGTAGGCTTTTAAGGGCAAATTGCCTTCCCATGTTGTTTTTGCCGATGAAACAGTTAATTGGGTTAAGAATGATTTATTGTCGGGAATATCGTTGGCAATGGTAAGTTTGAATGTTACAACGGCGCTGCCGTCGGGGGCAATGGCGCCGCAGGTGGCGGTGCCGGTTACAATAGTTAATTGCGGATCATCGCAAGAAAGGGTTGCGGTAAGTGGTCCGTTGGCAGTCTCAACACCCACGTTGGTCAAAGTAACTTCAATTTCGGTATTGGTAGAGGTATAAGTTAATGCATTGTCACCTACAACTTCATAGCCGGAAGGCACAACGTAAGGACCGGAAGCAGGCGTAGCCAACACTTCGGTAAGGTTAGTTACTTTGTTAAAACCTGTTACACAAACGGTAATAGTCATGGGCGATGAAATCGCTTCTGCAAATGTTATATTAGCTATGCCGCCATCTACAATGGCAGTTCCTAAAATAATTACTTCATTATCCGAATTTGTATAAGACATACACACCAATGCGCCGTCGGCATCGCAGTTTACTGAAAACTCGCTCATTCCGAAGAAAATAACCGGCTGATGCGTTATGGTCATCTCTTGCGGGGTTTGTGTTCTAATCATCAGCGCAGGGTCGCCGAAAACCGTCCATGATTTGTAGTCGTTCAACCCTGAACTGCCATGACGTTGATACATTTTTTGCGTAGCATTGAGTGCCGTTCCGGCAAATGTTTTAAATCTATGATCGCTAACGCCATAGTTAAAACCTCCGGCGGTGTGCGTAATATCCATAACAAGGTCATTAAATTCATCATCTGCTGTCATAGGTGGTTGCCAACTAATGCTAATAGTTGCCATCATAGTAGCCACCGCGCCGGTGGGTTGTCCGCCTTGTGTGGCGCGCATCCATGCTTCGGCAAAACAGGGACCGGCTGAATACATAAATTCTCCATTGTTACAGGCTACCGAGAAAATGTAGGGTAACATACCGGCGTTTTGTAATTGGTTTACGTGAGTATTGCTGTAACTTGCAACCGACCAACCGGTTGGGCTACCATGGTTTGTGTAATTGATTATGCCTGCGCCTGCGTTAATTCTTTGGTTGATTTGTGCAGCGGAGGTGTTAGGTATGCCCGGACATCCGCCGTCATATTCTTGCCAAACAGTGCCATAACCATAATCCATTAATCGGGTTCTGATATTGTTAATATGCACATAATCAGCCTCGCCGCCATCGTGTCCACTACCGCTTCCTTCGTTGCGTGCAACGCCAATGCCTACGTTTTGCCATGTTGCAGCAGCAGTCAGGTCGCGTTCATATTCAATACTGCGCTGTACCTGAGTTTGAACATGGGCAATATTTTCACAAGACATTCTTCCAACAAGAACAGTCAAATTGTTGCCGCCTTGCAGTATTCCATATTCAATATCGGAAGGAACTGATGAGGTGCCGAGCGCCGGTATTTGCGGAGAGTCGCCTACCAAAAGCACATAAGCAAGGTTGTTATCAGGGTTATTGTAATAATTTGTGATATAAGTTTTAATGGCTACGCCATTTGCTCCTGCTACCGATTTGGGAACCATCGTGGTTTTGCGTCCGGAGGTGCGTTTCCAATCAATGTAGGGTTGCATATCATCCATAAAGGCATCATAACAAATAACCAAAATTTCACCCTCTTCCAATGTGGGGTAATCTCTACTAAGGGAACCATAGTTAATAAACATATTATCATACATCTGCGCAAAAGCGGGGTCAATGGAGTTGTTTCTTTTTTGGGTGGTAAATTCGTTTACGCCTTTTTTGTTGGTGTAATTAACGGTAACGGTAATTTCAGAATAAACCCTCATCACTTTTGTAACGGGATTGTATTGTACCGGATAAACGAACATCGATTGTCCTCTCACGTCGCGCATAATAAAAGGTTCGTTAAGGGTTGCCAACGTTCCGGGAAAGAATGCATTTTCATTGTAAACTTCGCCTTTCACGTAGGGAACGGTTGCAGGGTCAACGGTTCTCAATAAATTTCCTTTTGAGGGGGCTATTTCAATGTTTTCATAATCGGTATAAACCGAGTAAGAGATTTCCAATTCTGCCGATCCGACATCCGGAATAATAATGGCTGTGGGCAAATAGATCAGTTCGGGTGCCCCTGCTTCGAGTATCGTGGGCGCTTTTCCCGATGTCATGAGGCTCATGATGCCGTAGTCGGTTCTTACATCCGTAAGTTGCCACTCGTTCAGGTTGAACCGGAGCGTAGTTTGGTTATCGTTTTGTTCTAATAGCACAACGTCATTATTCATTGTACCATGGTTGCCCACCGATAATATTTGATTTTGGGCGTTGATACCTGTCGTTAATACAAAAACGAAGACAAAAATGAAAGAGAAGATTTTTTTCATAAAATATTTAATTAAAAGACTTGATTTTCACAAATTGTAAGGAAAAGGTGCATTTTTTGCAGTTTTTTTAGCCGCGCGAAAATATAAAAAAATACGAAAAAATCGGTTTTTTTAGCAAAAAACAGTTAATTATCATGAATATTTTTGGGAACTTCCAACCAGTGGGCATACTCATTGCCTAAGTTTCTCACGGCTTTTTCCCAAACTTTTGGAGTGGGGGTTTTTAATACCAATTCTTCATTACCTTCGGCTACTACCCACATCTTTTTACGGATCTCTTCTTCCAATTGACCGGGCGACCAACCGGAGTAGCCTATAAAGAATTTAAAATCCATTTTCGGAATTTTAGTATGTTCAAAAATAGCCAACAATATTTCATCATATCCGGTGTACACATGAGGTAAAATCTCATCCGATTCTTTGCAGTTTTCAAAATTATGCAATGCAAATGCCGTAGCGTGCATCACAGGACCACCTGCAAAAACCGGCATATCAATTTGCGCACCCGATACAGCCTGACGAACCGTACAATTCAATTCCTGATTCAATATGAGCCCAATGCAATTTTCATCATCTTTATCAATGATTAACACCACACTACGATTAAAAAACGGATCGTTGTAATAGGGTACAGAGATTAAAATTCTGCCTGTGGCGGGTTTTAAGAGTGTGGGTTTAACCTGGAGTAATGACCTCATATCTTTTCTGAACTACGAATATCGTTACCATAACGATGAAAAGCCAGAAATCGTATTTTACCACGCAAATAGCGGTCGGTGCGCCATTAGAGCATTCACTTTTTGGGCAACATTGGCAACTACCGTTTCATCATTAATATTTGAAATTACCTCATCTATCAATGCTACAATCGTTTCCATTTCATGCTCTTTCAATCCGCGTGTAGTAATTGCCGGTGTTCCTACCCTAATTCCCGAAGTGGTAAACGGTGTGCGGCTATCGAAAGGCACCATATTTTTGTTAATAGTAATATCGGCTAACACCAATGTATTCTCCACTTGTTTTCCGGTAATTTCCGGAAATTTAGAGCGCAGGTCAATCAACATTAAATGGTTATCCGTACCTCCGCTAATTACTTTATAGCCTCTGTCGGTAAATGCTTTCGACATTGCCTGCGCATTTTTCATCACTTGTTTAATATATTCAAGATAGGTATCGGAGAGCGCTTCTCCGAAGGCTACTGCTTTGGCGGCAATCACATGTTCAAGCGGACCGCCCTGTATGCCCGGGAAAACCGCCGAATCCAACAGTTGCGACATCATTTTAATCTCCCCTTTAGGTGTGGTAAGTCCCCACGGGTTTTCAAAATCTTTACCCATAATAATGAGCCCGCCGCGCGGACCCCGCAACGTTTTGTGCGTAGTGGTCGTACAGATATGGCAATAAGGCACGGGATTGTTCAACAGTCCTTTGGCAATTAAACCGGCAGGGTGCGAGATATCGCCCATCAATAGGGCGCCGATTTTGTCGGCAATTTCGCGCATGCGCTTCCAGTCCCAGTCTCTGGAATAGGCAGAAGCGCCGCCAATAATCAGTTTCGGACGTTCGCGCAGCGCCACCTCTTCCATTTTATCATAATTGATAACGCCGGTTTCTTCTTCCACACAATACGCCACCGCTTTATACAAAATTCCCGATGAATTTACCGGCGAACCGTGCGAAAGGTGTCCGCCGTGCGACAAATCCAAACCCATAAAAGTATCGCCGGGTTTCAGGCAGGTCATCAATACTGCCATATTGGCTTGCGCGCCGGAGTGCGGCTGCACATTTGCCCACGCCGCACCAAACAGTTCCTTTGCCCTGTCAATAGCCAACTGCTCGGTTTTGTCCACTATCTGACAACCTCCGTAGTATCTTTTTCCGGGGTACCCTTCGGCATATTTGTTGGTTAAGATAGAACCCTGCGCTTCCATTACCTGGTCGCTAACAAAATTTTCGGAAGCAATTAACTCTATGCCATGCGTTTGGCGTTCGCGCTCTTGTTGAATAAATTCAAAAACTTGTGAATCTCTTTTCATATTGTTTTATGTTAATTAAAATTATTTTTATAATGAAACGTGCGAAAATATATTTTTTTTACCACTGCTAAAATAAAAAGGTTAAAAAAGTGTTATTTTTGTGGCTGAAAATCATTTAGAATAAAAAATTATGTATCGTTTATATTTGACATTGTTTTTCTTTTGCTTGTTCTCTCATTTTGATGCTTATTCACAAATAGAGAAGCAGTTAGAACTAAAAGAAGTTTCTGTGGATACCATTACACAAAAAATTACCCTCTCCTGGTATTTGAATATGTATGCTCTAAATGAGGAGGTTAAAATATGCAGATGTTCAAGCTATTGTTTTGATCAAAGCAACTATCCACCATACGATTATATTACAATGCATCCGGACAGTTTGGTGTGGATAGAAAAAGACACTTGTACATCTCGTTATTTTTATTGCATTGCATGGGGGGAAAGCGGAAAATCTGCCCCGCTTAATAATATGGTTTTAAAAGTCGATTCGATAAAACACGGTTGCCAAAATTCGGTTTTGCTTACCTGGAATCCATATATTTATTATACTGAATGTGAATGGATAGGAGCAAATATCAGAGGAAAAATGGATACCATAGATTACGACATTCTCTACCGAGAAAAAAATGCGGGTACCCCTTTTTCCATTTTAGGCTCAATTAAAGGTTCCTATTTTTCAACCATTAATCCGTATGATACCGTACATTACGAAGCAAAATATTTAAAAAATATAGAATATGAATTTGCCATTCGCGCCATTAACAGATCTAATACCACCTCTTCGTATTCATATTCAAATATAGTAAACTTTACTCCAAGAACTGAAGCAGATGCACCCGTTTCCGTAGAAATTACCAAAGTATCTGTGTTAGAAGATAAATACATACAAATTGATGTAGAAACCGATGCTTTTTCCAAACCCTTTGAAAAATTATATCTGTTCAGAGATCAAACGGATAACAACAGCCCTTTACTCCTCAACATCATGGATTCGGCAGATTATGAAGTCCAAAATCAATATTCTTTTATAGATGAACAAGCGGATCCTAAATCCGGACTTTATTATTATATGGCAATGGCAGACAATAAGTGTAAACTCAACGACACATCTAATATATTGACGAATATCTATTTAACCGGCAGGCGGGTAGAGAAATATAAGGATAGTATTTACTTTTATCGTGAGGGGAGTCCCCACCTCAATACTTTAGAAGAGTACGAGTTATTTAGAGTAGTAAATGATCAAGAAATTTCTATTTTCAATTTTTTGACTTTGGTATATAACAGTTATTATGCAGATGTGGAGAATTTTCTTGAAGGCGGCGCACAGGTTGTCTATCAAATCAAGTCTTCGGATGATTGTTATTCCAACACGCTTACCATAGAGCACGAGCCTCGTATTTTGTTTCCCAACGCCTTTTATCCGGAAAGCGCTCAGGAAGAGAATAAAACATTTTATCCTATCATTAGTTTTCCTTCTGAAGAGAATTACCTGTTTGTTATTTTGAACCGTTGGGGACAGGAGGTTTACCGGTCAACGCTTCCGCCGGTTTATGGAGATTATTCCAATCCGCAGGGGCGCTGGAACGGTACTTTTCAGGGAAAAACCTGCCCTCCGGGGATGTATGCTTTCAAAGTTACTTATACCTACAACGAAAATTCTAAAAAATACTCCGAAACGGGGTCGTTTATGCTGGTAAGATAATTTCTTCTATTCACAAACCAACTTATTCAAAAAGAACACATAACGCTTCCCTTTTCCGCGTTGTGTATTTTTAATATATTCCTGTTTTGTGCGGTTTTTTGAGTCAAGAAAAATAATTCTTTGATTTTCATTTGATTAATCTTTTTTCTAGTGCAAAATTGGGTGTATCGGTTTATTGTTGCGGCGTTTCTACGTTAGAAAAAGAATAAATGATGAAAGCAAATCGCCGAAGGCGATTAACTCGTAATAACCCCGAACAAACGTAGTGCAGTTCGGGGTAGTAATGAGCCACATATTACCTCTGAACGCCGTATGGTGTTCAACTATCTTCCCAAAACCACCTCTCGTTCTCAATTCCATGCTCATAAAAAAAACGGTTGATTTCATCTCTAAAATTTTCTTTTTTGTGATGCTCCTGTTGTTTTTTTATATAATTGATAATAATATCCCGCTCTTTGTACGAATAAGTTAAAGCACAGTACTTTATACCCCAACCTCTGAAATATGGAAAAAATTCTGATTCTTTCATCCATTTTGATGATGCTACTTTTATATCTTTTATATAATCTGCCAATGCAATGGATGGATGTAAATCTGAAAGAATATGAATGTGTTCTTCCATACCGTTAATTTGATAGGATACACATTTCTTGTTTCGGATAATTCCTTCAATGTAATTTTTTAATTGATTAAAATGAATTGGATTGATGGTTTTTTCGCTGGCTTTGGTACGAAAAACAATGTGATAGAGTATTTGACGATAAGCAGACATAGTGTTTTTAGTTTTGTGATTAGTCGCGCAAATATACAATCGAAAAAGTCTTTTGTCAAGAGGATGAGTACTTTTTATATTTTTTTGTTGAACGCCATACGGCGTTCAGAGGTAATATGCGGCTCATTACTACCCCGAACTGCACTACGTTTGTTCGGGGTTATTACGAGTTAATCGCCTACGGCGATTTGCAAAAATTAATATACCTTGATTTTGGGTGTCTTTCGCACAAAACAAGAGATAATTTCTTCTATTCACAAACCAACTTATTCAAAAAGAACACATAACGCTTCCCTTTTCCGCGTTGTGCATTTTTAATATACTGATAGCCGGAAAGCAAAAAGTTGTTGCCATACCATTTTCGCATAGAAACATTTGAACTGTATTCCAATATATCCGTTCTGTGGGCTAAATCCACCGAGATTGCCGATTGCGCCTCCAACACCCGTTGCCCATTCATAAACTGCGACACAATTTCATTTTTGTAAACATAATACATCAACGTATTCTCCTGATTATCCTGATACAAATCAACCAAATTATAAAGCGATTGTGTCAGCACATTGGGCATAGGAAAATACCATTCATTTAAAAGTATTCCCTGAGTGTTAAATTCAAAAATATAAGCATTCACAAATCTAAACCCTGCAAATATTTGAGTTACGGGCTCGTAGTCATAGTAGCCGTAATATCCGTAAGACCTGCGGGGATTAGTATATTGATATTCCGGATAAAACAGATCCGTAATATAAAAAATATGCCCATTGCTTTGGCTAATATGCCCATTCATCGCCAAATTGCTCTCATTCAGATATTGTGTTTTTACATCAGGTTCTTTGTCAAGCAGCGCCCCAAACGAATACATATTGATTTCGGAAAATTTGTTTTTGGAATATAACAGGGTATAAATGCCCGAGTAGCAACTTCTGTTTTTTTTATCTTTCATATTGGAATAACCTCCCGTAATGAGCAACGAATCTTTGCCTGTGGAGGTTACTTTAGCAGAATTATAAACGATATCAGGATATAACGGTAAAATAACATCTCTTTTTATTTTTCCGGAATAGTCGGTAATATAAAGTTTGGCATAAGTCTCTTTTTTATTTCTTAAAAACAGACAACTGTAGGTTTCCCTTGAAAGCGTATCTATTCCAAACGATTCTATGGAAGTAATTTCATCATCAGTAAATTGCGCCACCTGTTTGGCATCTGTTTTGTAGTTATAGTAAATCATTGATTTTGTTTTCAATTCATCCACTATCATAAATACATAATCATCTGCCACTTTTATAGAGGACAAATAGGGAGATTGATAATTTTGCAAATGGTAAATTTGAAATGTGTGGGTCAACAAATTCCACTCCAAGAGATAATTTTTTAAAGTATCTTTCTTAAAAGCAGGTTTTTGTAAAAACAGATAAAGTTTGTTTTCGGAAAAATCGGAAGCCAAATACTGGCACAAGTTGGGGAGTTTTATTTTATAGAGGTTGGTTCGCACCAAATTTGTATCGTAATGGATAAACACCCATTGCATCGTATCTACACTCAAAACGGCGCTTTGGTAAAAAACAGCAACCCCTTGTTCGGCAAGCGAAACACACTTATAATCTTGTTGATCTTTGGCGCTCTCCAATTCAATGCGAAGGGGGGAATCTGTTTGAGCGGATAAAGGGAGGAGAAAGGAGAAAAGGAGAAAGGAGAAAAGGAGAAAGGAGAAAGAAATTTGCGGTATCTGACTTCTGACTTCTGACTTCTGACTTCTAACTTCGTAACTCATAATTCAATCAGGTCGTTAATTACTTCGGCAGCCATAAAACAGCCGAAAACAGCCGGCATATACGAGATGGTTCCTACAACCGACAGTTTGTTAATGTTGGGGTCCGGGTCAAGTTCAATCGCTTCTTCGGGTACAATTTCCGGAGAGAAAACCGCTTTAAAGCCGCTTTTTACGCCCAATCGGTGCAAGCGTTTGCGTATGGCATGCGCCAATCCGCACTGATAGGTTTTTTTAATATCCACTACCTTTACTAACGAGGGGTCTTTTTTCCCGCCGGCGCCCATTGCAGCGATAACTCTAAAATTTCTTTGCAAAGCAAAATAGATCAGATATACTTTGGGAGACAACGCATCAATCGCATCAATCACATAATCATAGTTTGCGCGAGACAGCAGGTTTTCGGTTCCTTCGTCTCGCACAAACTCTTGAATAACGTGCAATTTAATTTCAGGATTGATTTGCAACAGCCGTTCCGCCATCACTTCGGTTTTGGGGCGTTTTAAGGTGTTTTCTAATGCCAATAGTTGGCGGTTAAAGTTTGAATACTCTACTACATCTGCATCTACAATCGTCATTTCGCCTACTCCGGCGCGGCAGAGTTGTTCGGCGCAATAGGCGCCTACTCCGCCCAATCCCACGAGTAAAACATGGGTTTGCTGCAACTTTTCCATTGCCTCTTTTCCCAACAACAATTCCGAACGAATCTGTTTTTCTTTATTCATAACCTCAAATAATCACCACACACTTGCATTGCTCACACCTTACAAGACCGCTTTAATCTTTGCTTCTAACTCTGCAGCCAGTTCCGGATTGTCGGCAAGCATTTGTTTCACGGCATCTCTGCCCTGACCTAATTTGGTATCTTCGTAAGAGAACCAAGAGCCGGCTTTTTTGATGATTCCTTTTTCTACGCCAATATCAATTATTTCGCCCATTTTAGAGATTCCTTCACCAAAGAGGATGTCAAATTCGGTGGAGCGGAATGGGGGGGCTACTTTGTTTTTCACTACTTTCACTTTCACGCGATTACCTGCTGCCACATCGCCGTCTTTAATTTGCGAAGAGCGGCGAATATCAACACGTACCGAAGCGTAAAATTTCAGTGCATTTCCGCCGGTAGTCGTTTCGGGATTTCCGAACATGATACCGATTTTTTCACGAAGTTGGTTAATAAATATGCAGCAACAGCCGGTTTTACTAATAGTAGCGGTTAATTTTCTCAGGGCTTGCGACATCAATCGGGCTTGCAGCCCCATTTTCGAGTCTCCCATATCGCCGTCAATTTCGCTTTTTGGGGTTAAGGCAGCCACCGAGTCAATCACAATAATGTCAATAGCGCCGGAGCGGATGAGGTTGTCGGCAATTTCAAGCGCTTGCTCGCCATTGTCGGGTTGTGCCACTAACAGTTCTGTGATATTTACGCCCAATTTTTCGGCATAGAATCTATCAAAGGCGTGCTCGGCGTCAATAAATGCAGCGATTCCTCCATCGCGTTGCGCTTCGGCAATAGCGTGAATTGCCAGCGTGGTTTTGCCGGATGATTCGGGACCGTAGATTTCGATGATTCTTCCTTTTGGGAAACCACCTACGCCAAGCGCAGCATCCAAACCGATAGAGCCGGTAGAGATGACTTCGATGTTTTCGGCAGGTTTTTCGCCTAATTTCATCACGGCGCCTTTACCAAAGGTTTTTTCCAATTTTTCCAACGTTGTGTTGAGTACTTTGAGTTTTTCCAAATTCATTTTTTCTTTTTCCATTGTAGTTTTTTTTAAGTTAAACATTATGATATACAACAAAATTCGGTTGCATATTTACGAGCCGCAAATATACAACCGAAAAAAGGATTTGTCAAGAGGTAAGCGATTTTTTTTTATCCGATCAGTTCGTTGTATTGTTCTTCGGATAAAAGTTCCTCAAATTCAGCGAGATTAGATGCTTTCACTTTCACAATCCAACCGGCTTCGTAGGGGTCGGAGTTGATTAATCCTGGATTGCTTTCTAATTCTTCGTTAAATTCAATGATTTCTCCAGCCATCGGCAAGAGCATGTCGGAAACCGTTTTTACGGCTTCAATAGTTCCGAAAACTTCCTCTTTTTCAAGTGTTTCGCTTACTGTGTTTACATCTAAGAAAACAATATCGCCCAATTGTTCGGCTGCAAAAGCAGTAATTCCAACAGTGGCGAGGTCGCCTTCTAATTTAACCCACTCGTGGTCGTTTGTGTACCTAATATTCATAATTTGATGTTTAAAAAATGACTTAAAGAAAGTCGGGGTGAGAAGACTCGAACTTCCGACCACTTGCACCCCATGCAAGTACGCTAGCCAACTGCGCCACACCCCGATTGAGCGGCAAAAATATACTTTTTTACGAACGCACAATCTGTTTTAAAAATTTTTAATGCTTGTTTACCATCAATTCAAACTCATTTTCATTCAAAATGGGGATTCCCAATTTCTCTGCTTTTCTTCGTTTTTCGGGTCCCATATTGTCGCCGGCCACCACAAAGTCGGTATTTTTTGAAATGGAAGATACGTTTTTTCCGCCGTGCTGTTCAATTTTTTGTTTCATAACATCGCGCGGAATGGAAAAGACGCCGCTTACTACTACGGTTTTTCCTTCTAAAACGTGAGACAGCAACTGCTGCTGTGCTGCGTTAAGTTCAAACTGTACGCCTGCTTCGCGCAACCGAACAATGTTTTCTAAATTTTCCACCGTATTGAAAAATTGCACAATGCTTTCCGCCACTTGCTCGCCCACATCATCTACCGCTTTTAATTCCTCTTTTGTGGCAGTAGCAATAGCATCTATGTTTTTGAAATATCTTGCTAATTTTTTCGCGGTAGTTTCGCCCACATACCTGATACCAATGGCAAACAACACGCGCTCAAAGGGAATCGTTTTGGATTGCTCAATGCCGACAAGCATATTTTCCACCGTTTTTTCTCTAAAACCAATAAGGCGCTCCGAACCGTCATCGCCAAGCGCTCTTTTTTCCAACCCTAACAAATGTTCGGGCTTTAAAGCATAAAAGTCGGCGCTCGATTTTAGCAAACCGTTATCAAATAGTATCTCTATTTTACCTTCCCCCAGCGAGTCCATATTCATGGCTTTTCTGGCAATAAAGTGTTCTAATTTTCCTTTCACTTGTGGGGGGCAACCCCATTCGTTGGGGCAATAAATAGCGGCTTCGCCCTCTTTTTGAATTAATGGTGTATTGCAAGCGGGGCAGTGATCAATGAAAGTTACTTTTTGTGCATTGGGCAAACGTTTGGAAATCTCCACATCCACAATTTTAGGGATAATTTCGCCGCCCTTTTCCACATACAGCCAATCGTTTTCGTGAATATCAAACTGTTGCACAATGTCGTTATTGTGCAACGAAGCTCGTTTTACCACAGTTCCTGCCAATAAAATAGGCTGAAGATTCGCAACGGGAGTAATGACTCCGGTTCTGCCCACCTGAAAATCCACCTTTAACAACTGCGTGAGTGCGCGTTTGGCTTTAAACTTGTAGGCAATCGCCCATCGCGGATTCTTTGCTGTAGCGCCCAATTGTTGCTGTTGATAGATGTCGTTTACTTTAATTACCACGCCATCAATATCATAAGGCAATTGTTCTCTACTAATGTCCCAGTGGTCGATAAAGGTTTTGATTTCACCTATGGAAGTACATTTTTTGAGAACATCCGGGGTTTTAAAGCCCCACATTTTCAGTTTCTCAAAACTCTCTAAATGGGTTGTAAAGGGCAGATTTTCGCCCAAAACTAAATACAAAAGACAATCCAATTCGCGTTTGGCAACTTCGGAAGAGTCTTGCAATTTCAGGCTGCCTGAGGCTGCATTTCGCGGGTTTGCAAAAGGTTGTTCGCCTGTATCTTCGCGCTCTGCATTGAGTTTTTCAAAGGCGTTATGGGGTAACAGAATTTCGCCGCGCACTTCCAAAAAATCGGGATAATCTCCAAAAAGTTTTAACGGAATAGATTTTATGGTTTTTACATTTTGCGTAACATCGTCTCCCTGAATGCCATCGCCGCGGGTAACGGCACGCAACAATCTTCCATACTCATACACCAAACTTATGGCAACTCCATCATACTTTAATTCACATACATAATCCGTTTTTTGCAACAGCGCATTTTGCACCCGTCTGTCAAACTCCTCAATTTCCTCAATAGAATAGGTATTTCCCAGCGACAACATGGGGAACAAATGCGCAACAGGAGCAAACTGTTTGGTAACCTCCCCCCCTACCCTTTGCGTGGGACTGTCCGGCTGCAGAAACTCCGGATATTCTTTTTCCAAACGGATTAATTCTTCCAACAATTTATCAAACTCATAATCGCTAATCACAGGATTATCAAGCACATAATAATTGTAATTATGCTGATTTAACTGCTCTGTAAGTTCTTTGATATGCTCTAACATCATTTTTTCATTTCACAACGCTGCAAAAATATTTTTTTTTACAACGTAACAATCATTATGATTTCCAATCACCTCATCATCTCATTATCTAATCAACTAATTACCATGTTTTAATATTTTTGCTGATTACCACATTTTTATCACCTTTTTGTTGAATGAGCACAATGCCTTCTTCATCGGCTTTTTCTCTAATATTTTTAGAAAAACGGAATGATGCCAAGCATAAGTATATTTTATAATCATTAAACATAGGATAATTGGCGCGGTAGGAATGTAATTTGGAAAACATTTTGCCAACATCATTCAGACTTGCTTTGTACTTCATTTCAATAAGCACAACACTACTGCCGTTATGTAATACCAAATCGTATTCGTCATCAATTATCATTAATTTAGGATGAGGTCTAAGATAATCAACAACATAATCGTACTTTTCGCCCATAAAAGTGGGATTTTCCTTAAAGCAGTTGATAAAGTACTCTTCGCAAAACTCACCGTTGCTTCTTGAAATTCCCTCAATACGTTGGTTGCTGTTGGCAATCATTTTTTCTGTGTGAAAAAATTTTTCATTAAGAAAGTCCGCAATTTCATTGAGCCTTTCGTGCATTTCATTAAACCTTTCATCGGTTTCATAAGACT
>Ga0082212_10006592_pt1 | contig 15550 bp, 11 predicted proteins | sample TergutNt197P3_FD_71548 | JGI IMG/M metagenome (GOLD analysis project Ga0082212, IMG submission 71548) | Neocapritermes taracua P3 segment gut microbial communities from Petit-Saut dam, French Guiana - Nt197 P3 | ecosystem: Host-associated > Arthropoda: Insects > Digestive system > Gut ...
TTGGGCAACCTTCTCTACCTCCTCACCCTTGCAAACCGCCGCAGTTGACATATTTCCGTTTGCCGGATCGACCCAAAAACTGGTAATCAGTCCGGTGATGACGGAGGAACCCCAAGCCGTGTCCCACGAGGACAGCCGGTTAGTTGCCCGCACCAAAGGCGGCGATCCCTCGGCATTCGACGAGCTGGTGGTCAAGTATTCCCCGCGTCTTTACGGGCTGGTCTACAACATGACCTCCAACCACGAGGACACCAACGACCTCCTGCAGGACATCTTCGCCAAGGCATACCGTTCCATCGGCGGGTTCAAGGGCAATTCGGCGTTTTACACGTGGATTCACTCCATCGCGGTCAACATGACCATCAATTTCCTCAAAAAACGCGGCCGCCGCATGACCATGAGCCTGGATGATGTGGACTCCGGCATCAGCCACGACAAGGAGTTCATCGAGCTCACCTCGGGCTCCGATCCCGTCCGGGAGGCGGACCTGAGCGAGCTCCAAATTCGTTTGAACGAAGCCATGCAGAATGTGTCTGACTAAACCAGAACCAAACTCCATGAGAACAAAACTGATCCTCCTCCTCGCGCTGGTCCTCGCCAGCCCGATGCTCTATGCGGAAACCTCGCCAGAGGACATTGCCGCGCTGCAAAAATCCGCCGAAGAAGGCGACGCCGAAGCGCAATGCAACCTTGGCGTCAAGTATGCTCGTGGCCAAGGCGTTGACAAGGACTACGCCAAAGCCGTTGAGTGGTACCAGAAAGCCGCTGAACAAGGGCATGTTGATGCGCAATGCAATTTGGGTCTTATGTATGATCATGGTGTCGGCGTACCTCAAGACGATTACAAGGCTATAGAATGGTTCCAGAAGGCTGCCGATCAAGGGAATGCAAGTGCACAGTTAGTCTTGGGCTTTCACTATGAGACTGGCCGAAGCGTGTTCCTTAAAGACTACTATAAAGCCTTAGAATGGTATCAAAAAGCCGCTAACCAGGGCAATGATAATGCGCAATACAAATTGGCTGTTATGTATGCAAAGGGTCGAGGCGTTTTGAAAGACGATGCCCAGGCTTTGTGCTGGTACCAAAAGGCTGCTGCACAAGGTTTAGCCCATGCGCAATTTACTTTGGGCCGTATACATGCCAAAGGGGAAGGCGCACCCCAAGATGATATCAAGGCTGTACAGTTCTTTCAAAAGGCAGCGGAACGGGGGCATGCCTGGGCGCAAAACAGTTTGGGTATAATGTATACCGCAGGACGAGGCGTACCGAAAGATGATGCCAAGGCTGTACTATGGTACCAGAAAGCCGCTGAGCAAGGGATTGCCATGGCACAATTTAATTTGGGTGTTGTGTATGCAAATGGGCAAGGTGTATCGAAAGATTTGGCCAAGGCTGTACTGTGGTACCAGAAAGCCGCTGCACAAGGGCTTGACTTGGCACAACTCAATTTGGGCAATATGTATTATAGGGGAGATGGTGTACAGAAAGACAATGCCCAAGCTTTGCACTTGTATCAAAAAGCCGCTGAACAAGGGAACGCTATGGCGCAATACAGTATGGGCCTTATGTACGAAATGGGGGAGTGCGTTCTGAAAGATGAGGCTAAAGCTGTACATTGGTTTAAGAAAGCCGCTGAACAAGGGCATACCAATGCGCAATTCAATTTGGGCAATATGTATTTTAATGGAGATGGTGTACAACAAGACAATACCCAAGCTCTGTACTGGTATCAAAAAGCAGCTGAACAAGGTGACGCTGTGGCGCAATACAATATTGGCCTGATGTACGCAATGGGGGACGGCGTTCCGAAAGATGAGGCCAAGGCTGTGCACTGGTTTGAAAAAGCCGCTGAACAAGGGCATACCGATGCGCAATTCAATTTGGGTGTTATGGCAAAAAACGGTAACGAAAGCTCCAAAAAGGTTTTGGAAGGCTTGAAATAGCAGCCAGCCCTATATAATTATTGAGATGGTTGCTATTTGCTCCAACAATTACCACGATGAAGGCCCAGGCGCGGGCCTTATGAATACGACCTTGCGGGCAACCGGGTGCGTAGCGTATTGCCCGGCGGCGAGCTTGCGGCACTCACGCCCTGTTCAAGCGGGCATGTGCATCAGATCAGCTTTATGGCCGGGCCGGATATGCCGGAACAGATCGTATGGTTCATTGTGGGCGTGATGAAGTCCATTGGCAAGTATCTGACTCTCCAGAAGCTGAAAAACTCAGAGTGGACTATGAAAAAATTTGTTGTAGCCGTCGCGTTGCTTGTGGCGGTGATGTTTCCGGTGGCAGGGCTTGCCGCCGAGCAAGATGTTCCAGATTTTGGGACGGTACAAAAAGCCGCTGAACAAGGGCATGCCGATGCGCAATACAATTTGGGCGTTATGTACGCAAAAGGGCTCGGCGTTCCGAAAGACGATGCCAAGGCTGTTCACTGGTATGAAAAGGCCGCTAAACAAGGGCATGCCGTGGCACAAAGTAATTTAGGCAACATGTTTTACAATGGGCGAGGTGTACCTAAAGACGAGGCCAAGGCCGTGCAATGGTTTCAAAAAGCCGTTGTGGTGCTACAAAAAGAAGCTGAACAAGGAGACGCCAGAGCGCAAAACTCTTTGGGCTTTAGCTACGCAATGGGGCGAGGCGTTCTGAAAGATGATGACAAAGCTACGCACTGGTTTGAAAAGGCCGCTGAACAAGGGCATGCCGAAGCGCAATTCAGTTTGGGTGTTATGTACGCAAAGGGACGAGGCGTTCCGAAAGACGATGCCAAGGCTGTTCACTGGTATGAAAAGGCCGCTGAACAAGGGCATGCCGTGGCGCAAAGTAATTTGGGCCTTATGTACGCAAAGGGGCAAGGCGTTCCGCAAGATGACGCCAAGGCCGCGCAGTGGTTTGAAAAAGCTGCTGAACAAGGACATGCCGGCGCGCAAAACAATCTGGGCAACATGTACACCGATGGGCGCGGTGTTCCGAAAGACGATGCCAAGGCTGTTCACTGGTATGAAAAAGCCGCTGAACAAAGGATTGTTGAAGCGCAATTCAGTTTGGGCAACATGTACACCGATGCGCGAGGCGTTCCGAAAGACGACGCCAAGGCTGTTCACTGGTATAAAAAAGCTGCTGAACAAGGGTATGCTGGCGCACAAAACAATTTGGGCTTTATGTACGCCAATGGGCAAGGTGTGCCAAAAGATGAGGTTAAGGCTGTACAGTGGTATGCAAAAGCCGCTAAACAAGGGGAGGCCGAAGCGCAAAATAATTTGGGACTTATGTACGCTAATGGGCGAGGTGTGCCGAAAGATGCGGTCACGGCTGTGCAGTGGTATCAAAAAGCCGCTGAACAAGGGCATACCGATGCGCAAAAAAATTTGGGTGTTATGGCAAAAAAGGGTGTCGGTTTCGGTATAAAATGAGGTGTAGTAGATCAGAATTGACAAATGTTTATCTCCTCTGCAAGGATTTGCTCGTACATCCTTGCCACGAGTTTGTTGCAAGGCGAATGAACTTCGCCGTTAGCGACACACGCAAAGTGAACATGCTATTAAGCGGATCGCACGTTCCGTAAGGCATCATGAAACAGCGCTGTATCGTCATTCCCGCCGTGAAAAAGAACGCGGCCATTCCCGATCAGCTCGTGAAAAAGCTGGCGGGCGTGACGCTGATTGAGCGCGCCATCCACACCGCCCGCGCGGTCGCGCGCGGCGAGGATGTGCTGGTGGTTACGGACAGCCAGGAAATCACGCTGATTTGCGAACGCAGCGGAGTACGCGCGCACCACAACCCGGAGCTGTATTTTTCCTCGCTGGACATCGTTGCGGAACTGCGGAGCGTCCTGGCCCGGACAGCGCGTGCATACGAGCATGTCGTGGTGTACCGCGCAAGCTGCCCGCTGGTGACCTGGGTGGATGTGGAGGATGCCTACCGGCGTTTTACGGCATCCGGGGCCGACTGCCTGATGACGGTAAAAAGCGTGCGCCAGCGGGTCTGGCAGGGACGGGAGGAAGGCATTGACAGCCTGCTTGGCGACGAGGACGAGGGCGCGCTGGTGGAGAGCAAGGCGCTGGTCATGTTGCGGAGCGATGCCCTGGCTGCCGGGCGGATTGCGCGCACCGTGCCCTATTTTCTGAATGACCGCGCCATTGAGATCAACAGCTACCAGGACTGGTGGATTTGCGAAAAGCTGCTGGCGCGGCGCAGGCTGCTGTTCGTGGTTGCGGGGCATCCGGCAATCGGTATGGGGCATGTGTATCGCGCCCTGATGCTTGCGCATGAGATTGCGGATCACGGCATCCAGTTTCTCTGCACCGGGGAGAGCGAACTTGCGGTGCGCAGCATTGCGGAGCGTGATTATAAAACCTTGGTGCAGCGCGGCGATCTGGCGGATGAGGTGCTGGCCTTGCAGCCGGATCTGGTCGTCAACGACATGCTGGATACGGATGCCGCTTACATCCGTAAGCTGAAGGAGGCGGGCATCCGCGTTGTGAATTTTGAGGACGAAGGTTCGGGCGCGGCCGAGGCGGATCTCGTCGTCAACGCGCTGTACAGCGACAGGGGCCGGGACGCCCGCGTTCTTTACGGTCCCCGGTATTTTTGCCTGCGGGATGAATTTGCCTTTGCCTGCCGCAACGACTTCCGGCCAGAGGCGCGCGTCGTGCTGATCAGCTTCGGCGGCACGGACCATTCCGACTTTACCCGCAAGACCCTGGATGTCGTGGAGCCCGTCTGCCGGGATCGCGGCATGGACATCCGCGTGGTCGCCGGTCCGGGCTACGCGCACCGCGAAGCGCTGGAGCGGCATCTGGCCGGACTCGCCAATCCGCGCATCGCGTTTACCCATGCCACCAACGTCATGTCGCGCATGATGGAGGGCGCGGACCTTGCTCTTTGTTCCGCCGGACGCACTGTCTACGAGCTTGCGCATATGCGGGTTCCCGCCGTGGTCATGGCCCATCACGAACGCGAACTGGACCACCGCTTTGCCAGGGCGGCAAACGGCTTTTCCTGGCTGGGGCTTATGCGGCCCGTTTTCCACGCCGACAGGCTGCGCCGCGCCTTTCTGCGCATGCTGGACCCGGCCGTGCGCAAGCAGCTCTTTGCGCGCCAAAGCCGTTTCCACTTCGAGAAAAACAAGGGCCAGGTCGTGCGGCGTATCGTGGGCCTGCTGGGGAGCGAGGGATAATGCCCGTTGTAGCGCTTGTGCAGGCGCGTTTGGGATCGAGCAGGCTGCCTTTGAAAAGCTTGCTGTGCCTGCGGGGAACGCCGCTTATTGACTGGGTGGCGCGCAGGGTGGCGCGGTCCGTGCTTTTGGATCGCATAGTGGTGGCAATCCCGGACACGCCGCTGGATGCAGCGCTCGCAGCGCATGTGCGCGAGCGCCTCATGCCGCTTGATGAGCGCATTGCGGTTTTTTGCGGGCCGGAAAACGACGTGCTGGAACGCTTCCGGGCGGCGGGCGCGGCCTTCGGGGCCGGTCGCGTGGTGCGCGTGTGCGCGGACAATCCGCTTGTCTGGGGCGGGGAAATAGACCACCTGATCCGCTTTTTTGCGGAGACGGGCTGCGACTACGCCTATAACCACATTCCGAGGAACAACCGCTATCCCGACGGGCTGGGCGCGGAGATCCTGTCCTTTGCCCTGCTGAGCGAACTGGCGGCCCTGGCCAAGGAACCCGCACAGCGCGAACACTGCCTGTCATACCTTTGGGATAACGCGTACCGCTTTGCTATCCGCACCTTTGATCCGCCTGACGCCGATCTGTGGCGCCCGGAACTCAAGCTGGACGTGGACAGCCCGGAGGATTTCCGGCGTCTTGCGCTCCTGCCGCTCCATGTCGACATGCCGCCGCAAGAGCTTGTGAAGCTGTTCAGGTAGTTTTCCCGCCGTTTTGGCGCTCCTGCGGAAGATAGGCGCGCAGCTTGCTCAGCACGGTATCAAAATCCAGCGGCTTGGCGACATGATCGTTCATGCCGGCCTCGGCGCCTCGTTCAATGTCTTCGCGGAACACGTTGGCCGTCATGGCGATAATGGGCACCGTTTTCGCGCGCGGGGCTTCCAGCGCCCGGATGCGGCGCGTGGCTTCGTATCCGTCCATTTCCGGCATTTGCACATCCATGAAGATCAGGTCGTAGGCCTCCGGAGCGGCTGCAAACATCCGCAGGGCTTCCGCGCCGTTTTCCGCGCAATCAATCGCAAGCCGGGTAGGCTCAAGGAGCGTCAGGACAATTTCCCGGTTAATGTCCACATCCTCGGCGAGCAGGATCCGGCAGCCCTCGAAACTGTCGTTTGCGCCGGGCAGGCTCACCGCGCCAGGATCCAGATGCTCCACGCCGAGGCATTCGTTGATGCATTCGCATATGTCGGCGGGGAAAAGAGGTTTGGGCAGGAACGCATCCACGCCGACGTGCTGGGCGTCGTTTTTCAACATGCCCCAGTCGGCGGCGGAGATCATGACGACAGCGGCATGGTTCCCTGCGCCTTGCTTTATGTGGCGGGCAAGGTCCATGCCGTCCATGCCGGGCATTTTCCAATCCACGAAGCAGATGCCGTAGGGTCCGTGCTCCCGGATTTTTTCGCTTGCTTCTTCGCCGCTCGCCGCGGTGTCGCAGGTGATGCCGTGCGCCTGCAAAATTTCTTGAAAATATTCGCGGATATCCGGGTCGTCATCCACAACCAGCACGCGCAGGGAGGCTGTATCCACCCAGGATGCCGCATGGTGCTGTTCCGCCTCCGCGCCCTCCTCGGCCCGGATGGTGAAGGCAAAGGTGGAACCTTGATCGGGTACGGATTCTATCCATATCCTGCCGCCCATCATCTCGACTATGCGTTTGGATATCGCAAGGCCAAGGCCCGTGCCGCCGAATTTGCGCGCTATGCTGCTGTCGGCCTGGGCAAAGGAGGAAAAGAGACGCCCCTGCTGTTCTTCCGTAATGCCGATGCCGGTATCGATGACCTCGATCCGGATGGTGTGGACGCCATTTTCCTCCCCTTCCGCGAAGGCGTTGAGGCGCACGCCGCCGCCTTCCGGGGTGAACTTGACGGCGTTGCTCAGCAGGTTGGTGACCACCTGCGCAAGGCGCTGTTCATCCCCGTCCAAAAAGCGCGGGATGTGCTGATCGATATGCACGGTGTAATTCTGCTTTTTTTCGTTCACCCGAAAGGCAATGACGTCCGAGACCTTGTGCAGCATGGCTTCAAAGTCGAAATGCGCGAACGACAGCTCGAATTTGTCCGCCTCAATTTTCGACATGTCCAGGATGTCGTTGATCACGCCGAGCAAATGTTGCGAGGCCTCGCTGATCTTGTTCAGGCAATAATCTTTTTTGTCAATGCCGGGGGCTGCTTTAGCGATATTGGTCATGCCGATGACGGCATTTAAGGGCGTGCGCATTTCATGGCTCATGGTCGCAAGGAAACTGCCCTTGGCCCGGCTCGCGCTTTGCGCTGTCTCGAGCATTTCAAGCATTTCAGCGTGCATGGCGCTGCTGTTCTCCATCATGGTATTCAGGTAGGCCTCCATGGCGCCGAACTCGTCACGCTCGGTAACTTCGATCCGCTTTGAATAATCGCCGGCAGCGCCGGCCTCGGCGAAGTGGTTGACTTTTGCGGCTACCGCGCGCAGGCGGTACGCGACGGAAAGACAGGTGCATGTCACGAGCAGCAGCCCGACAACAGGCACGAGGCTCAAACTCATGACCAATTGGGCTATGGAAGAGGCGATTTCGCCGCTGTCAATCACAATGACCAGGATCCAGTGCGCTTCAGGTATTCTCTGATAGTAGGCGCGCTGCTCTCGGCCGTTTCTCTCGAAGCTCGTCATGCCTTCGCCCTGCGCGAGCACATGCCTGCCCAACGCGGCCAGACCCGGGTCCGCGTCGTTTTGGATGGTGTCGTCAAGGCTTCTGCTTTCATCAAAAAAGGAGATGTATCCCCCTTTCCTCCCTCCGACTATGAAAGCTTTCCCGGTTTCACCCACGGCAATCCTGGATACGATTGCCTTGATATCGGTGATCGCCATGTCCGCAGTGGCGACTCCGCGCAGGCGGCTGTGCGCATCGTAAAAGGGCGCGGTAGCGGTAAGCATTGTTACGTTGGGCACCGGATCATGGTACACATCCGACCAGGTGATCGCGCCGTCGGCGTGTTTCCCTCCCACGTACCAGTCCTCGGCATGATAATCCACAGTGCTCGCATACTCCGCTTCATATACGGCTTTTCCGTCCCGGATATGCGCATAGGGTCCAAAATGGCGCTTGTCCTTGTAGAGCGCATACGGCTCATACCAAATGCCGCCGCCTACCGTATTCTTGTTCGACCGGATCATGCGTATAAGAAATTTTTGCATTTCTCCTTTATCAACTGTATCAGCGCTGCATGTTTCAGCGTACAAAGCCAGAGATGCGGCTATACCGGCATTTTTTGCCAGTTCATTGTGTATCTCGGCTGTGGCTGCTTTCAAATTTTCAAACATTTTTTCATTGATTTTCACATTCACTTGCGACTGCATCACGTTATGGACAAGATAAATAAATAACATCGTGGATATAATGAGAATAGGCAGAACAGCGAAGATGATGCGCGTTGCAATACTGGAAATTTTCATACTTGCCTGCCGCGTTGCATATCGTCGAGATACCACGCATAGGTAGCCGCAAGCCCTTCTTGCAGGCTTGTTCCGGCTTGCCAGCCCATGCGCGTGAGCGTGCTCACATCCAGCAGCTTTTGCGGCGTGCCGTCCGGCTTGTCCGGGTCATTCACGATTTTCCCGGCAAAGCCCACGGTCGTGGCCGTCAGTTTTGCAAGCTCATGGATGGTCATATCGCTGCCGCAGCCCACATTGACATGCGGCGCATCGGAATAGTGCAGCATCAGAAAGATCAGCGCGTCCGCCAGGTCGTCCACATACAGAAATTCCCGGCGCGCCGCGCCGCTGCCCCAGATGACGGCCTGTGGCGCGCGGGCCGCTTTTGCCTCGTGGAAACGGCGGATAAGCGCAGGGATCACATGGCTGTTCTCCGGGTGGAAGTTGTCGCCAGGGCCGTACAGGTTCGTCGGCATGGCGGATATGGCGTCAAAGCCGTACTGCCGGCGGTAGGCCTGGCACAGGCGTATGCCCGCGATTTTGGCCAGCGCGTATGCTTCGTTTGTCTGCTCAAGCTCGCCGGTGAGCAGGTATTCCTCTTTGATGGGCTGCGGGCACAGCTTGGGATAGATGCACGACGATCCGAGAAAGAGCAGTTTTTTGCAGCCGTTGCGCCATGCGGCATCAATGATGTTGTTTTGGATGCACAGGTTTTCGTGGAGGAATTCCGCGGGATAGGCGGCATTGGCATGGATTCCGCCTACCCTGGCCGCCGCGAGAAAGACGTATTCGGGCCGCGCGTGGGCGAAAAAGTCGCGCACGGCCTGCTGCTCCCGCAGATCAAGCTCTTCGCGGGCGCGGACGATGAGGCGGTCAAAACCCCTGGCCTCAAGCGCGCGGACAAGGGATCCGCCTACCAGTCCCCGGTGCCCGGCGACATACACGCGGCTTGCGGGCGTCATCGCGGTCATTCACGCGCCTCATGCACGTCAAAGCCCGCGTGCAGGCACAAGCTGTCGCGCCGGGCCTGGACGAAGTCCTCCTCCACCATCTCCCGCACCAGTTCGGCAAAGGTGGTGGTCGGCCGCCAGCCGAGTTTCGTTCTGGCTTTGGTGGGGTCGCCCAGCAGGGTTTCCACTTCCGTGGGGCGGAAATAGCGCGGGTCAATGCGAACCAGCACATGACCGGGCTTCAGGGCGGGGTTTTGCGCAAGCCTGTGCTGCAAATCCTCCAAAAAGGCCTCGTGCGTGGCGCTTGTGTCGCCGTCCATCCGCTGCCTGGCAAGCAGCCCGTACATCACGCTCGCGTCAAAGGCGGCGACCCTGCACAGCTCATCCGTCCCCCGTCCCTCCCAGGCCAGGGACAGTCCCAGGCAGGCCGCGGCCTTTTCAATGCATTCGCGCACGGAATGCTGCTCGCCCGTTGCGATGACGAAGTCTTCCGGCTCTTCCTGCTGGAGCATGAGCCACATCATCTGCACGTAGTCGCGGGCATGCCCCCAGTCGCGCAGGGCGTTCACATTGCCCATGTGGAGGCAGTCTTCCAGTCCCAGCACGATGCGCGCAAGGCCACGGGTGATCTTGCGCGTTACAAAGGTTTCGCCGCGCACGGGCGATTCGTGGTTGAAGAGGATGCCGTTGCAGGCGTACATGCCGTATGCCTCGCGGTAATTGACGGTAATCCAGTACCCGTACATCTTGGCGCAGGCATAGGGAGAACGGGGATAAAAGGGCGTTGTTTCCTTTTGCGGCGTCTCCTGCACCAGGCCGAACAATTCCGAGGTGGAGGCCTGGTAGATGCGGGTTTTGCGCGTCAGGCCCAGCAGGCGCACCGCTTCCAGCACGCGCAGGGTGCCGAGCGCGTCAACATTCGCCGTGTATTCGGGCGCGTCAAACGACACCCGCACATGGCTTTGCGCGGCGAGGTTGTAGATTTCATCCGGCTGGATCTTCTGCACCAGGCTGATGAGGTTGGGACTGTCCGTCAGATCGCCGTAATGCAGAAAGAAATGCTTGTTGCGGGCATGCACGCCCTGGTAGATGGCATCCACGCGCTGGGTGTTGAACAGCGAGGATCGCCGCTTGATGCCGTGGACCGCGTAGCCTTTTTCGAGCAGCAGGCGGGCCAGGTACGCCCCGTCCTGGCCGGTAATGCCGGTGATGAGCGCTGTTTTCATAATGTGGATCTTCTCCCGATCAGGTCGCGGGCATTGTAGAACATTTTTTTGTGACTTCCAATGCCTGTCCAATATTTGGACCGCTTACCGGCGCAAGCCCAAGGGCAAAAAAGTCAGTCTGGTGCGAACGGGGCTGTCAAGGAGTTTCATGCCTGGGCCAGCAGAACTTCACGTTCCTCGGAACGCCATGCGGCATACCGCAACGCTTGGGTGATTCCTTTTTTTGGGGAATATACGGCAAAAAGGCGGGAATGGCGAGTGGGTCAGGCGGTGTTACGTTGGGCGCGAGACCCACAGGGGCAAGAGGGTATTTTCCAGCGATATCAAGCCATTCTTGACTTGAATGCTGGCCGTGCTACTATCCGCTATGAACAGTAAGCAGCGGAAGGCGCTGGAAGCCATTTTCGCTACTCCGACTCCAAAGACTCTGCCGTTCAGCGAAATGGAATCGCTTTTCCGATCTATCGGCTGTGAGGTGCTTGAGGGTGACGGCTCACGGGTAGCCTTCCGTTTAAGAGGTGTCCGCGTGGCCTTCCATCGCCCGCACCCAAGAAAAGAAGCCCAAGAATACCAAGTACGGGCTGCGAGAGAGTTCTTTGAAGAATTGGGCATCCGCCCGGAGATATGAGATGAACACAGATCTCTTCACCTATAAGGGGTATACCCCTCTGATGACCCCGGAAAACGGGGGCTGGAACGGAAGAATCGCGGGTATTCGTGCCATTGAAACCTTTGAAGGCGAGACCTATGAGGCGGCTATTGAGGATTTCAAGCGGGCGGTGGATTTCTACCTGGAAACCGAGCCGACTCCGGAAAAGCCGTTTTCCGGGCGCATTACTCTCCAGGTAACGCCAGAAATGCACGCGGCACTTTTCAGCAAGGCCCAAGAGGCCGGGGCTGACAGCCTGGACACTTGGCTTGTTAAGGAGTTGAAAGAATCCGTCTTGTACGCCTAAGCTTCTTTATCCATTCTCTCAATTACAGCGACCCAGCCTCAGCGCCCGTGCGCTACTTCTCATGCGCTTCCGCCCAGTTGGCGCCCCACCCCGAGGTAGTGTCGCCTTGCGGGAACGCAAAGATCAGCAGCAAGTTGCTTCATACCTTGGTCAGGGGAAGTAGCCGTTTCCCAACAAGGTACGGCGGCCCCCGTCATGCGCTGCCCAGCAGCAAGAGGCCGCAACGGTCTATATGTTCCCGCAGGGCCGGGTTTTGGATGCCTTCTATTGCCTGGACGTCAACAACATAGGGCAAGGGCAGATCATTCAGGCGGTCACGCGCGGCTTCAAGCTGCAAATGCGTACACAGGCCTTCCACGGCAATATCAATATCCGACCCTGCCTTGGCTGTGCCCTTGGCGCGGGAGCCGAAAATCCAGGCGCGCGTCAGGCCCGCGCTGTCCGCCAATGCGGCGCGCAGAAGGGCAAGCTCTTTTCCGCTCAGGCCGGACAGGGCTGACAGCGCCGCGTCCGTCATGTTGCCGTCGCCTTTTCCATCTCCAAACGATTGAATTGCGCCAACGGCTTTTCCTCCAGCGCGGACCGCAGCAGGAGAAACGCCCGGTCAAAATTCTGGAAACGCTGTTTCCAGCGAATATCCTGCTTTTCAGTGGTCATTGGTTCTCCTGAACGCGAAATTGTATCAGTTGTATCCCTGAGGGATGCTTGAAACGTAGCCGGAGTGGGCCTGTAAATCAAGGTGGGCTGCTGCGGATACGCCCCTCGTGCTCCGCTACTTCTCATGCGCTTCCGCCCAGTTGGCCCCCCACCCCCAATCCACCAGCAGCGGCACGCACAGCGCAACGCCTCCGGGCCGCACGGCGCTCATCAGCGCGGCCGCGCGTTCCCCGGCGGCCTGCGCGTTCTCCTGCGGCGCTTCCAGCAGCAATTCGTCATGCACCTGCAGGAGCAGGCTGGCCCGCATGCGGGCCAGTTCCCGGTCATGGAAGACCGTCAGCATGGCCAGCTTGATCACATCCGCAGCACTCCCCTGGATGACGGTATTGATGGCTTGCCGCCGCGCCAGGGCGGCATGCTGCTGGTTTTGGGAATACAAATCGGGCAGCGGGCGTCGGCGTCCGGCCAGGGTGGTCACATAGCCGCGCTCCTTGGCGCTTGCCTCGATGCCCTCGTAAAACTCCTTCACTCTGCCGAGCCGGCTGAAATAGCGCTGGATAAAGGCCTTGGCCTCAGCCAGCGGCACTTTCAGATCCTGGGCGAGTTTCTGCGGCCCCATGCCGTACAGCAGGCCGAAGTTGACGGTTTTGGCGCTTCGGCGCTGCTCCGGGCTGACCGCTTCCAGGGGGAGGTCATAGAGCAGGGAGGCTGTCCGGGCATGGATGTCCACGCCCTGGCGAAAGGCGTCGAGCAGGGCGGGATCCTGCGACATGTGCGCCAGCACGCGCAGTTCCACCTGGGAATAGTCCGCCGACGCCAGGGCCCGGCCCGGCCCGGCCGTGAAGCAGGCCCGCATGCGCCGCCCCAGTGGGCCGCGCACCGGAATGTTTTGCAGGTTGGGGTTGCTGGAAGAAAGCCGCCCCGTGGCCGTGGCAAGCTGGTTGAAGCTGGTGTGGATGCGGCCCTGGTTGTCCACCAGGCGGGGCAGGGGTTCAAGATAGGTGGAACGCAGCTTTTCCAGCTTGCGGAATTCCAGTATCCCATCCACCACCGGATGCGCGCCGCTGAGCCGTTCCAGGGCATCCTGGGCCGTGGAAAGCTGCCCGCCCTTTGTCTTGCCTGCCGGGTCCAGCTTCAGCACGCCGAACAGCAGCTCGCCGAGCTGCTGGGCCGAGCGGATGTTGAAGGGGCCGCCCGCAGCCTGATGCACGGAGGCGGTCAGGCGATCGAGTTCCCGCTGCACTTCCGCAAGAAAGGCGGCAAAGGCCCGCAAATCCACGGCCACGCCGCGCCGTTCCAGTTCGGCCAGCACGGGGATGAGCGGCAGTTCCAGTTCATGGTACAGCCTGGTCAGTCCTGCCTCTCCCAGGCGCTGTTCCAGGTCCGCGGCAAGCGCCAGCGCCAGCGGGCCAGGGCCGAGCTGCCCGCGATCCAGGCGTTGCACACCCTGGCTGTACAGGCGCGGCCAACTGTAGTCGCGTTCCTCGGGCCTGAGGAGATAGGCCGCCAGCGCCAGATCGAAGCAGAGCGGCAGACGCGCCTCCCACAGGGACGAGTGTTTGAGCAGGCGCTTGGCGTCCGGCGTGACAATGCGCCGCGCAGGCGCGATCCAGGCGATGAGTTCCGCAAGCGGCCCGGCATAGCGCCATTCCCTGCTGCCAAGGGCCACGGAATACGTGACGCTCCCGTTCTCGTCGGAGGCTATGATCGCCACGTCGTGCCCAGCGCAGGGGGGCAAATCCCCGGTTGTTGCGGCCACGGGGGCTGCCGCAGCCGGGCTTGCCGTGGAAAAGAGGCTGGCCTGTTCCTTGGGGGTTTGCCTGCCGGGCGCGCCGGCGCGGAGGAGGTTTTCCACGTCGCGCCGCAGGGAAGGCATTTCATATTCCGCGCACAGCGCCGCAAGCTCCCGCGCGTCGGGCGGCGCAAGGGCCAGATCGGCAAGCTCAAGATGTTTGCAGACGTCCAGGCGCAGGGTGGTCAACCGCCGGTACAGAAACATGGCCTCAAGGTGCGGCCGGAATTTGTCCTGAAGCTTTACGGGCAGCCTGTCAAAGCCGTCACGGATGGCCTCCAGGTTCGGAAAGTCCTGCAGAATCTTTTCCGCTGTCTTGGGCCCCACGCCGGGGATGCCGGGGATGTTGTCCGAACTGTCGCCGAGCAGGGCCTGCATGTCGGGCCATTGGGCGGGGGTCAGGCCGCTTTCCTCTTCGAATTGTTTGAGGGAGAGCAGCTTTTCCTCCCTGGCCGCCGGATCCCACATGTAGACGCCCGGCGCGAGGCACTGCCGCAAATCCTTGTCCGCGCCCACGATAACCACCGGGCGTTCCCCGGCAAAGCGGGCCGCCAGCGAGGCGATGCAGTCGTCCGCCTCGCAGCCCTCCGAGACTTCCACGGGCAGGCCCAGCGCGCGCATGAAGCGTTGGATGGGCTCCAGTTGCCGCACCAGGGCTTCGGGCGTGGCATCCCGGTTGGCCTTGTACAGCGGGAAAAGTTCATGCCGGAAATGCGGCCCGCGGCCATCCAGCACAACCAGAAAATGCGCGGGTTTTTCCTCGCGCAGCAGGCGCAGCAGCAGGCGCGCCGTCACAAAGAGCGCGTTGGTGGGAAAGCCGTCGGATCGCTGCATCTCCCTGTTGGCGTAATAGTTCCGGTAGATGAACGCGGTGCCGTCCATGAGAAAGATGGGCGCGCGGGAAAGAGAAAGGCGTTCTTGCAGTGACATATATTTCACCTGGTGCATACTTCACGAATTTTATCGATGCCCAAGTGCAGACCGGCCGCTACGGGTCAACCAGTGATGTTGTCCGCGCGGGTTTGCGGCTGCTGGAAGAGCATGACCTCAAACTGAAAGCATTGCAAGGTGAGCGGCCAAAACGTAACTGTTTGCCCCCGCTCTTTTTTATTGGTATCACGCTGCAAGCAACTGTATCTTGACTGGCTCCGAGACGTTATTCATTTGCCAGGAGAAAGCGTGCATGCCTGACAACAGGAAGGAACAGGAACGGGCGGCACTGCACCGCGTGATCTGGAGTATCCCAATGATCTGCGCGGCAGCGTGGACGGCTGGGATTTCAAACAATATGTCCTGGGCGTTCTATTTTTTCGCTATATTTCGGAAAACCTCGCCGGATATCGCCGCGCTGAACGCCGAGATTGAGGGCATTGTCGCGCACGGGGACAAGC
>Ga0082212_10006593_pt1 | contig 15549 bp, 12 predicted proteins | sample TergutNt197P3_FD_71548 | JGI IMG/M metagenome (GOLD analysis project Ga0082212, IMG submission 71548) | Neocapritermes taracua P3 segment gut microbial communities from Petit-Saut dam, French Guiana - Nt197 P3 | ecosystem: Host-associated > Arthropoda: Insects > Digestive system > Gut ...
CAGAAGGGGACGGTTCTATTTTGTCCTTGAAAAGGACAAAATAGAACCGTCCCCTTCTGTCCTGAAAGAAAGGGAGGGGGCCATGGCTGAGGTCATAGAATTCGATGGACTGAAGGTCGAAGTCAGACGGCAGTCAACCCATGAGCTGTTCATCGCCCTGCAACCCCCTGATGCCCTTCCCTACATAGTGGCGCCGCTCGATAAGAAACCCGAGGAGATAGTCGAGTTCGTCAAGTATTGGCTGGAACCCATCCGTGAACTCAGGGCAGACATGCTCAAGCGTTTTGAGAAGTCAAAGTCCCTTAAGTGCCACTACCAGACCGGCGACGTAGCCTTCCTCTTTGGCCGCCCCTTCATGCTGCGGGTCTTTCCCATTGCCACCACGCGCGGCAAGAAGAAGGCCAGTCGAGGCCGCGCCAACGTGCAGGCCACCATCCGGCCGGAGACCAGCGTCATCGACCTGTTCCTGCTCAAGGCGGGCGACTTCGATCAAGGGCGCTTCGCCTTTCTCGCCATGGCAAAGCCCATCTTTACCCGTAATGTGAAAAGCCTGGTGCAACAATGCATGGAGCGTGTATTCCCTGAGGCCCGCATCCCGCAGAGCATCCAAATCCGGCCTCTGCGCGGCGACTGGGTGACCATCGACGCAGCCAAAGACACGGTCTGGGTCTCCGAGGGCCTTATACCTTACCCGCCGGAATGCATGGTCTATGCCTTCCTTAACGAGATGATCAAACTCCAGGCTCCCGATGCGAGTGAGGAGGAACGCCTTGCCCTCTACGAGAAGGGCCTACCCAACTGGCGTGCGCTAAAAGCCATCCTCGCCGACCCCAACAACATCTACTCGCATCAATAGAAAGCCAGCCGAACCAACTGGTGCGACTGGCTATTCTTGCAGGTTGGGATCTTCTTGCCCGGGCTAAGGGATAAGCTTACTTATTCAGCCGGGGAACTCCAGCTTGCGCCAGGGGTCTTTGCCGTCCCAGTTCTCGGCAGCTTGCTTGAAGATATTCCACATCTGTGGGATGGGGGCGTGGATCTCTATGTAGTGGCCAAGTGCTTCCAGGGTGTCGATGTAGGCCACAGACATGCCCGGCGCCTCCAGTGTGAACAAGGTGCTGAAGCCAGCATCAGCAAAGAGTTTCAGTGCACCGTCGAAGTCCTCCACCCAGTTTGAGATGTGATGGAAGCCATAGCGGCCCAGCTCGTCGTAAGGGTTGGGCTCGCTGAAGGTCTGGATGAGTTCGATTTGCAGATTGCCATACTGCCCAAAGGCTGTTGCCATGGTATGCTCGATCATCTTGCCGCGATAGTTCATCTGCTGAGTCATGGGATCCATATAGAAGAACGGCCCGGAGCCGAAAAGCGCAGAATGCTGACGTGCGGCAGCTTCCAGGTCCTTCACATAGAAGCCCAGCTGGTTGATGGCGTGTTTATTCATAATGGTTTCAAACATCGTGTTACCTCCAAGTCTTGTGACAGCAGCACAGGAAGGCGCTGAAACGCTCCTTCCCGTGCTGTAATAGAATCCGGTCAGATCAAAGCGATGTCGCCAAGCCCGACATCTTCTGTCTTTGTGCTGACCGGTAAGGACTTGGTTTTGCCGGCAGCTTCGATAGTCAAGGTGAAGTCGGCATCTGGCAGGTCACGCAGCCAGAAGTCGCCCCAGCTGTCGGTTGTGGTAGAGAATGTCCCTGCTTCACCCTCAAGCCTCACTGCAGCGCCGATGTAGACCTCTTCGGCTTCTGGATCATAGACGGTGCCGGCTACGAACTTCTTTGGCAAGCCACCCTTATAGTAGACCCGCGGCTGGGTGCCGTACTCGGGGTGCATGACCTCACAGTCAGAAAGGTCGAACTCGGACTCCTCGCCAAACAGGATTGCGTCGACATGACAGTTGTCAACACAGCGCGGCACGCAGATAGGATGGCCACCATCGAGCAGGTGTGCGCAGCCCGTGCATTTCTGGGGCAGCTGTAGCTCCTCGTTCCAATAGATAACGTGGTACGGGCAGCTCTCGACGATCTTCTTGTTGCCTTTAGCCTTATCTGGATCAATGATGACAAGCCCATCGTCGCGCTTATAGACGGCATCTGGCGCTGCCTCGATGCAGGGGGCGTTATCGCAGTGCTGGCATATCCTGGGCAGGTAGGTGACCTTGACGTGTGGGCGTCTGCCGCGCTCGTACTGGTCGACCTTGCACCAGAACTGTCCTACCAACGGCTGTGCCTCAGCGTAAGGCGGCCAGCAGTTGTCGCAATGTTCGTCCTTGCAGCCTACCTGGCAGTCATAACAGCCTACGCACATCTTCCAGTCGATAACAAATACCTTTGCCATCTCACTCGCCTCCTTCCACCCACGACGCGTAATTGATGCCAATGGCCTTGTCGTAATCGCGCGCGAAGCACTCCGGGTACTTCTGTACCCACTCGTCATACTCGGCGCGTTCTACTTTGGCACACTCAACCAGGTAGTTGGTCACAACAAAACCTATGCAGTGCTTAGATATGGAACGAGGAGGACAGATCAGGTTGGTTGAGCCACCGCGATCAAGATGTGGCGCTATGGGGTCGACGCGTGAGCCCTTTGCCGCATTGACCGATCCGGGGATGATGCGCTCAGAGATGCGAGCTCCAAAGAGCACGGTGCCCTGGTCGTTGAAGAGCTTGACTATGTCGCCGTTCCTGATACCACGGGCGGCAGCATCCTCAGGCGCAAACCAGAGCGGCTCATAATCATAACCATCCCAGCCTTTCACCTTGACGGTCTCAATCTCGCGGAACCAGGAGATATCGTCACCCTGCACGTGCACACGGTAGCGTCCGGCTGTAGAGCAGAGCAGCAACGGATAGGCCTTGGCTTTCTCGCCTAAGAGGGTCTCATCATGGGTCCAGCCATCCTCAGCTGAACCACCTATGAACCAACGGGCCATAGGTTGGCGCTCTTTGTCGTCCGGGAAGTTGTCAGCCAATGCCTGTGACCAGAACTCGATCTTGCCGGAGGGCGTGTCCAGCGGGTAGGTCTCAGGGTTCTCGTAGAAATTCTGCATACCGCGAGGCAGCTTCTTCCAGTTGGGGTCGTTCTTGGGAATGTAATAGACCCGTTCCTTCATGAACTCCCAACTGATCTCACTTGAAATAGGTGTCTTCTTGAAGGCATGCTCGAACCATTGGTCTTCGGTCATACCCATGGTGATCTGCTCTTCCACACCAAAGCGCTTACCAACCTCGATTGCGATCTCATAATCACTCTTGGACTCGCCGACTGGCTCGATAGCTTTCTTATTCAGGGCATGGTACTTCAGGGGTATCACCATGCTGGCGCCCACGTCATCGTTCTCCTCAACGCATGTGGAGACTGGTAAGACGAGGTCGCAGAAGAGGCTGTCATTCTCCAGCCATTGGTGGTTTGTGATGAAGCATTCTATCTTTGGGCTGCGGATAGCATCCTGATACTCAAAACCGCCATTCCAGCAACCCATATTGCAGGGCTTCTCCGACCACATCAGGCGGAATTCACCGCCGCCCTGATCTGCCGGCGCTGGGTAGTTATACTCTTTGAACTGGTCTTCTGTGGTGGCCCAGACAATCGAAGGGCTGCCCCACCACTTCACCTTGCTCTCCTGGATGGCGCGCGCTATAGCAGTACGAGGAATCGATTGCACCGTGGGGACATACATCCGCGCACGGTTGCACATGACAAACGGCATGTTAAGGCCCTCGGCTATCAGCGGCTTGGCCATCTCGGAATTCGTGATGTACATCTGTTGGACTCCAGGCGCTCCCAAGCCCTGCATAGCCATCTTGTATGCGGCAGTGCGGCCAGGCTCATGGGAGTATGGGCCTTTGACCGAACCGCTGGAGAAGTGCACGAGAGCTGTACGCTGTGTGCCCCATTTACGGGCGTACGCTTTGATGGTCCAGGCAGGCACACCACAAAGCGGAGCCGCCCATGCTGGTGTCTTGGGGATGCCATCCTCTTCGCCCAGGACGTATGCCTTGAGCTTGTCGAAATGGACGGTATGTGTTTCCACATATTCCTTCTTGTAGAGCCCCTCAGTAATCCAGACATACATCATGGCAAAGTCCAAAGCCGTGTCAGTATTGGGCAGGATGGGTATCCACCTCATCGTCTCATGGCAGACTGCGGTGTAGTTGCAATACGGGTCTACCACTACAAATTCCTTGCCCAGCTCCTCCCAGTACTTGATCAGGCGACTCAGGCCCTGCGAGGCGTAATTCTGGGTCAGCTCGATGTCGCCAGCCTGGAAGGCGATCAGCTCGGTGTTCTCACAGATGTCATAGGGTACAAACCAGGAGTTATAGCCCGTCTCCACAGGGGCTGCCAGGCCCAGGCCATAATTGGCGCCACAACCCCAGACATGTTTGGCGCCCCAATACCAACCCTCGACACTATCCGGTGTTCGAGTCTCACGGGTATATCCGCCTAAGGCATTCATCAGTGTGGCATGTACACCACCAACACTATGTAGGTCTTTTGATTCATGATGTCCGTTCTCACCGATACACAGCACCGCATAGGGGCCGTATGTATCCATCACGCGCCGGATCTCACCCTCAACAATGTCCAGCGCTTCATCCCAGCTGATACGCTCGAATTTGCTGATCCCGCGGTTGTGGGCATTGATCTTGGAAGGATCTCCCCCTGGTTCCCAATCCACACGTTTCAGTGGGTACTTGACGCGGTTCTTGGAATAGACACGGTTCTTGTAGGCCAGCGCGAAGTAATTCGGAGCTGCCTTCATCTGCGGTCGGAGCTTCTTGCCGTCTATGTCATACTCCCATAAGCTTTCTTCCAGCTCCTCTGCAGTGTAGTTCGTGTCCCAATGCAAGGGCCTGAAACGGATCAGCTTGCCGTCCCTTGAGTCAATCGCAACCGGGTCGCCACCAGTGCCTCCACCGGCAATGCCGCGGATGACGGTCTTCTCCAAGCCTGCTTCCTGCTTGCTGTTCGCACTCATCCAGTCCTCATCTCCTTTCGTTTCCTCTTGTCGGTCTCTTCTCGTCAAAAGCGCAAAGCTTTCAGTCAACTATACCGTGGTTCTCAAGCCACCTGGAATACCTCAAAACCCGGTCCTTAACTGCTCCTCTTTCTCAATCACACAGGCCTGCAGCCTTCTAGCGGCGTATGAGCCGCCTTGTTTCCACTCAGGGTGCAAATGCCGCGATTTGTATACTCGGTTTCTACACCAGAGCTTGGAGGGATTACAATGAGGGAAACCCGGATAATACAGGTGTCGGCTTTACCCATACTGAGACTCAACAGCTGAGCGGAGGCGACATGCAAGTCAAGAAGAGCGTTCAGAACAGCTTCAGGAAGCTGTTCAAGCAAATGCCCTACAAAGACATCACCATCACACGGATCTGTAAGGATGCAAACGTGTCGCGTGGGGCGTTCTATGACTACTTCGCTGACAAGGAGGCGGTTGTTAGCAGCATTGTCACAGAAGAGATCATCGAGGGGCCAAAACTGCTGATACAGTCAGTGCCCATCAACCAGTACAAATCGTCCTCGCAGATACTGGTGGAGATGCTCTACTCGGCCATCTATCAGAACAAGGATTTCTATATCCAATTGAACAAGGTCGATAACGGCGTGCTGCTGGTTAAGCTGCTCACCTTGGGCTTCATGTCGCTGAACAAGGATATCCTGATAAGCTACAAGCTCCCTAAAGATGAGGAGCGCTATGCCCACTACTTCTTTGCGGTCTCAAACGCAGCGCTGGTGGGAAAATGGCTTGACAACAACATGGATATCACTCCGGCACGCCTCTGTCACCTCTTCAACAAGTGGACGTTGCGCTACTGGCTGGATATCATGCCCAACAAGATGGACTGGATGTAATAGGCGGCTTCAGTTTCGCTGTTCTGTATGAGGTCATGCCCTCTCCTGGCCTCACTTTGCATGGTATTGCTCCTGGGACATATTGCTACATGATCCTGTTCCTTATATCTCCCTGTAATAATCTGAAGACACTCTGATAAACCCCTGTAAAACGCCTGAAAAGTTGCTATACTGAGCAAAATAGAACGCTGTTCTGTTTTGGGGCTGTGGGGCAAGGCTATGACGATAAGGACAGGGCAGCAAAAGCAGCATCGCGTTAGAAAACCGAAACGAGAGGGAGGACTGCCATGGGCAAAGAAGCGTTTGTGCAAGGGTTGGTCGACGGCTTCGACAACTGGTCGGCAACCAGGGAGGAACACGAGAACCGCGCGGGGGGCAGCGGCCGCATGACCAAGGAGCTATACCCCTTTGATACCTTGTTCTCTCCCATCCAGATCAACCGGATGACGGTGAAGAACCGGATTGTAATGGCGCCCATGGGCAACATCGACATGTGCGAGGAGACCGGCAGACCCAACGACATGATGCTGCACTATTTCTTCGCGCGGGCCAAGGGCGGTGTGGGCCTCATCACCACGGGGCTTGTCCCCACAAGCCATGGCGTCGACCCCACGGTGACCGAGCTGGGCAAGCTCAGCTACTTTCCCCGTATCGACCGCAGCCGCACGGTGTATTGCGGCTGGCGTGACCTGGCCCAGGGCTGCCACGCCTTTGGCGCCAAGGTCTTCATCCAGCTCACAGCTGGCATGGGGCGCGTTGGCAACCCACAGTGCCTGCTCACCCAGATGAAGTTCCCCAAGTCCGCCTCCTACATCCCCAACTTCTACATATCATCCATCCCCTGTATGCGCCTCTCAGGCGGTAAGCTCAAGAAGATAGTCAAGAACACCGGACAGGCTGCGGCTGACGCGCATGCCATGGGTTTGGACGGCGTCTACCTGCATGGACACGAGGGTTACCTTCTCGAGCAGCTGACCAACCCCGCCTTCAACCATCGCAAGATGGGCAAGTACGCCAATTGGAAGCGCTTTGGCCTGGACATGATCGAAGAGATCCGCAACCGTGTGGGGCCGCATTTCCCCATCATGTACCGCATCGACCTCAGCTTGGCCTTAGAGGAATGCTATGACGATAAGACCATGGAAGGAACCTACCTCACCAAGTTCAAGGGTGGCCGCACCATAGCCCAGACCCTGGACTACATGGAGGACCTGGTGAAGGCTGGCGTTGACATCTTTGATGTTGACCTGGGCTGCTACGACAACTGGTGGCTGCCTCATCCGCCCTCCAGCATGCCTGCCGGCTGCTTTTTAGATGTCGCCCAGATCACCAAGGATCACTTTGCCACCAAGGGCATCCTGTCTAACGCCGGTATGCCCGTGCCTATTGTAGGCGTAGGCAAACTGGGCTATCCGGACATCTCAGAGAAGGCCCTGCGTGACGGGGCCTGCGACATGGTCATGCTGGGTCGTCCGCTTCTTGCCGACCCTGAGTGGCCCAACAAGACCTACGCAGGTGAAGTGGACGCGATACGTCCCTGCATCGGCTGTCAGGAGGGCTGCCTCAACGAGTTTGTCGAAGCTGGTCATCCCCAGTGCGCTGTAAACCCCCGCACCAGCTTTGAGTACAAGATGCCTGAGATTCCTGCAGCAGCGGAGCTTAAAAAGCGCATTGCGGTTGTGGGCGCCGGCCCTGGTGGCGTCATCACGGCGATTACCGCGGCCAAGCGCGGTCACCAGGTGGACCTCTATGAGAAGTCAGGCGCTCTGGGAGGCCGTCTCATCCCCGGTTCGATATCTGCTATCAAGTTCGATGTCGCCAATTACCGGGAATACCTGAAACGTGAAGTTGTCAAAGCCAGGGATGAGCTTGACTTCAACTACTATCCACAGACCTTGCCAGACGCACAGGCGCTGAAGGACAAGGGTTATGACACCCTGGTATTCGCCGTGGGCACAAGAGACTCTGTGCCGCCCGTCCCCGGGTTGGAGGGAGCTGGCAACGTCATCCAGGCAACCGAGCTGTTCCGTCAACCTGAACGGTTGGAAGGTGTAAAGGACGTGGTCATCATCGGCGGCGGTGTGGTGGGCTGCGAGTTGGCTCAATGGTTGACCTACGAGCATGACCGTAACGTGACCGTGGTGGAGATGCTGCCCTTCATCATGGACGGGGCTTGCACTGCAAACCGCACCCACCTGTTGCATGCCTTGAAGGCCAAGGGCGCAACCATGCTCAACATGACCAGATTGGTGGCCGTTGACGGCAACAAGGTTACGGTGAGCCGCAACCACCACAAGAACGTGCCGAACCCCTATAACACCTGGAGCCCCATATTGCCGGAGAACATCAGCAACCCCATGGCGCCTAAGATAGGCGACGAGTACCAGGAGGAGACGCTTGAAGCCGACCTCATAGTGCTGGCTACGGGTGGACGTCCGGATGACGCTCCTTACTACGCTGCACTCAAAGCGAACAGCGCCAAGGAGATCTACAACATAGGCGACAGCTTTGCCGCCGGCAAGGTGCACGAGGCCGTGCGTGCTGCGTATCGCCTGGGGGTGACAATCTAGCTTGAATAGAGGTGGTGGAAAACACTCATCGCAGGTTTTCCACCATCCTCTGTTTAATCGTCGTACTTTTTTGATTAATGATGAATGGAGGTAGACCGTGGCAATGCTATTGACAGAGGAACAACAGGCGCTCTTCGACGGCGCGAAGGGGGAGACCATCGCGAAGATCGTCAAGACGCTGGTGATGTACGGGGAGTGTTTTGGAGCGGAGCGGATGGTGCCGGTGAACAGCAAGAACGGCCATCTGGTCACCAGCTTTGGGCTGTCGGTGATGAAGCCGGTCTACGAGCTGATGGACGAGCTCATCGCGGCCGGCGCCGTGTCTGAGCAACCCTTCAGCGTAGACCCGCGGCCATTGGACAAGAATGTGCCGGCGAACTTCCTGCAGAACATCTTCTTCAAGGTGATGTACTCGAAGCAGGCTGATTATGAGGTGCAGCTGGGCAAGCTCGGCCTGATGAACACCGATGCCTTCACCTGCACCTGTTATATGGATGCGGTGGGTAACAAGCCGCTTGAGGGCGAGGTGCTCAGCTGGGCCGAGAGCAGCGCGGTGGTGTACGCCAACAGCGTGCTGGGTGCGCGCTGTAACCGCAATTCTGGCATCATCGAACTGTTTGGCAGCATAGTGGGCTTTGTGCCCGCCTTTGGGCTGCTGACTGACGAGGGGCGCAAGGCCACCTGGGTGGTGGAAGTGGACACGGTTGAGAAGCCAGAGGCGCAGGTGCTCGGAAGCGCCATTGGCATGAAGGTGCTGGAAGAGGTGCCGTATGTCAGAGGGCTTGACAAGTGGTTGGGCGGCGAGCTGGACGAGGGCGCCTGCGACTATCTGAAGGATATGGGCGCGGCAACCGCCTCCAATGGGGCCGTGGGCCTGTATCACATTGCAGGCCTCACACCGGAGGCGAAGCGGCTGGGCGATGCGCTGATCGCTGAGGGCGCGCAGGTCTACAAGGTGGATGACGCGGAACTCAGGCGCGTGCGGGATGGCTACCCGGTCATCTGGAAGGATGCCGCTGCCAAGCCCGTGCTGTGCTTTGTGGGCTGCCCGCATCTGTCGTTGGGGCAGCTGAGCGCGTGGACGGCGAGTCTGACCGAGGCGTTGGCACGCAATGGCCGCCAGAAGGTGGCTGTTCCCGTGGTCTTCACGGCAGCGCCCAAGGTGGTCGAGGAGTTCAAGGCAACGCCTGATTATCAGCGCCTGCTGGGCACTGGCGCCGTGGTGTCCAGCATCTGCCCGCTGATGTACATGAACAACCCGCTTTGCGGCAAGAAGCCGGTTATCACCAGCAGCAACAAGCTGCGCACCTATACGTCGGCGCGGTACCATCCAGACGCTGAGATTCTGGCGCAGATCGCGGGGGATGCTGGTACTGCGAGTGAAGGGGGTGTGTCATGACAAGGACCTTTACGGGACGCGTAGTGGTACCCGGCGCTGTTAAGGCCGAGGCCCTGGTGACACAAGCCGGCTTCAACACGCTGGCCTCTTTCCAGAAGTCTTTCATGTTTGGCGATAAATCGGCCAAATGTTCTGATCAGAATAACGCAGACCTCTACGGAAAGCCGATGCACGGTAAGGCGCTCTGCCTGCCGCAAACCATCGGCAGCACCACCGGCGGCATGATACTGTACTGCGCCGCCAAGCTGGACCGACATCCTGCCTGCCTACTGTTCTCAAAACCCATCGACAGTCTGGCCGCGGCTGGTGCGATACTCGCCGGCGTGTGGACCGACGTACCCATGCCCACGATAGACAGCCTGGGCGATGAGTTCTTAGAGGTTGTGAAGGATGGCATGAAGGTGACGGTTGCCGAAGATGGCACGGTGACGGTGGAGTAAGCCTGCGGGCGATGTGACAAAAGGGACCGTCCCCTTTGTCACGATTTGCTGGCGCCAAGGAGGCGCGCCTATGCTGAGGAAGCAATATAAGAAATCTGAGACAAGCAAGCGCGCCATCCTTGACGCGGCATACAAGCTCATCCTGGAGAAGGGCTTTGAGCGGACCTCGGTCAAGGACATTGTGCGGGAAAGCGGGCTGTCTATCGGCTCGTTCTACCACCATTTCAAAAGCAAGGATGACATGCTCAACGAGGCCTTCCTCAAGTTCGACGAGCAGCTCACCGATGAGGCCATCGCGCGGTATGACGGGCTTGACCCCCTTGACGCGATAAAGGCGGTGCTGCTTGCTCAGACGGCCTATACCGAGTCCATGGGCTCGGGCCTCATGAGCGAGTACTACCGGGCGCTCCTGCAAAACAAGAACAGGGGAGCTGTGAACCCAAACCGCGCGTATTACCTGACCGTGGAGGCGTATGTACAGAAGGCGCAGGCAGTGGGGCTGCTGGATAAAGGCCGCAGCAGTGCGGCTATCACCGACTTCCTCATCCAGGGAGTCCGCGGCACCCTGGTGGACTGGTGCCTGCATGACGGCAGCTATTCGGTGACGGAGAAGGTAGGCCTTGAGCTCGACTCCTACCTGCTGCCGTTTTCCCAGTAGTGCAAGGAAGTTATTAAGAAGCCTTGTCGAGAAGGATTTGGCTGGAATAGCGCTACCTTGATGGGAACACCAATCCAGCGCTTTGGAGCAGGTCTGCGCGGGTCACGGTGTCGGTTCTTTCGAGCCGATAGATGCTCCAAATCCCAACTCCGCCAAGCTCGACAAGCCAGAGCTCTCTGTCCATGCGGTAAAGGCCGTATCTTGGGCCACTGTCATCTGAGATAACGGCAAGCAGATAGCGTTCCTTGAAATGAGCCAGGTTAGGCAGGTAGGTAAGCGAGCCAACAGACGGGCCATTTCTGGATGAGAACTCATCTGTGCTGACCGGTGTCTTATCGTATTCGATGGCAAAGCTCCGGATGCTGCCTTCTTCGGTATCTGCAATGATGCAGGTGCTCTCATCAAAGCTGTAGACCAGGGGCGTCTCGCCCAAAACCAGGTAGGAACTGAGCGGGCTGGTATAAAGGTTCTTCTCGACCACATAACAGCCGAAGATTTCCGCATCTGCGGTTTTGGGGGTGGCAAGGGAGATGGCCGGTCCCACGGCGGCAACAGCCGCACACAGGACGAGGGCGACGATGGCAGTCCGCGTGTTGGCCCAGCGCATGTGTTTTTGCGCCCTGCTGAGGACCAGCCAGGTAAGCCCACCAGCCAGCAGGATGACCAGTATGTCCACAGGAGCTGCAACCAGGCCAGGCAGTCCTTCAAAGAACCAGCCAGTGCCAAAGCGGTACAGGTTCCCCTTCATCATGAGCGACTCGCCCACGTACATCAGGATAGTGATGCCCAGGGACAGTAATACTGGCAAGGTGAGCCTCAGATGTCGACCCCTCTCAAGCAGGAAGCTCCCAACATAGACGCCCACCGCCGCGCCCAGCGCAACAAAGAACAGGCCGGTGAGCAGGGAAGCGAGCGGCGTCTGGATGTAAGCCGTCTGGCGGAAGAAGGCGGTCGAATTGGCGAAAACGCAAAGGGCAACCAGCGCAGCCGTGGAGATCCCCTGGAGGAAGAGGGGCTTTGCCTGTGCTCGGTCGTCTGAGCGGAGATGGAGCATCCTGGCGATCCCATGGATCAGGCCACACACCATGGTTATCAGGATCAGGGCGATCAGGTAGTAGTGGATCTTGTAGGTGCTGTCATCCATGACATAGTAGAAATTATCAAGCGACGCGTAGGTGAGTGACTGCCAGCGCATCTCGGGCGAGGCGATACAGAGCGCAGCCTGCCAACTGTCTGCAGTAGCGGTAGCGTTTGAAGGGTAGGGGATCAGTGTAGCTGTATCGATAAGCGTCATTCCCGCGACATGGATCTGTATGGTCTCAAAGAAACGCTCCACCACAAAGAACACCAGGAAGGTTGTGGCTATTCCCACGGGAAAAGCGAAGCGCTTCAGCCTCATAAACACAGGGTGCAACGCGGCAAAGCAGAGAAGCGCAACGCAGATCGCTGCATAGGGCACCACGTATCGCACGTATTGCTCCGGCTCAAGCGCGCCGTTTGTGATGCTGATCCAGGCCATCTGGATGCCGTTTATCAGCGGGTAGGCCGACAGCACAGCTAGCACGGCAAGCGAGAGGAAGTAGAACCGTCTGTCAACTTTTGCGTTCATAGCCCCGTCCTTATCCGCCCCTGTCCCTGCTGACCCGTCCTTATCGTTATTCATAACTGGGGATTTGTTATCAGAGCCAAAGCGACAACCAACAAAAACAGCGAGGACGCAGCAACGCCTATCAGGGTCAGCCTTTTGTAGTTCAAGACATTGACTATCCGCAGCCTGATGCCTGAGCGCCCAAAGGCTGCGGAGAGAAGCAGTTGCCTACCTTTGGCGAAATCCAGCAAAGTGCTGGCGTAGACCTTGCGCTCCTCAGTTGTGTATGCCTTGATTACCGTTTCATCGCAGGCCAGTTCCATGTCGGTGAGGAAGAGCTTCAACATGACCCAGACCAGCGGGTTGTACCAATGGAGGCAGGTCACACAGAGAGCCAGCAGGCGCCAGAGATTGTCCAAGCGGCGCCGGTGGGTGTTCTCGTGGGCCAGGATCATGCGGCACTCTGCGCTTTGGGGGTCAAGCGAGGCGGGGAGGATGATCCTGGGGCGAAGAAGGCCCGCGAGTATCGGGGATTGCAGCAGGTCAGAGCTATACAGGTTGCCTTTGATGCGCACCGCTGTCTTCAGCTCTCTTTGGCTCAGCAGATAGAGGACAAAGACCGCAAGGAGCAGGGCTGCAGCCACAGCGGCCCAGACTCCCGACGCGATGGTGAAGACCTGTCGCAGTGACTCGGTCTTGTACTCGATAGGCGCGTACTGGTTCACTGCCCCCACCATGTTCATGGCCAGCAGGCGGTCCGATCCGGGGGGCAATGCGGTGTCTAGGCTCATGGTTTCGCTTATGGTCTCAACCGTTATCAGGCGTTTGACCAGTCCGCCGGTGTAGTTGAAGAGGCTCCAGCCTGTCGACGGGGTGAACGGGATGACCAGGCGGAAGAATGCCAGCGCCCAGAGGGGATAGACCACCCGTCTGGGCAATGGTCGGATCTGCCGGGTCAGCAGAAGCGCCACAATCACAAAGCAGGACACAATGCTCATATTCAGGATGAAATAGAACACGGTGGCAAGCATGAGCGTTCAGTCCTTCTTTCCCTGCGTATCGATCAAAAGGCGCAGTTCCTGGGCCTCTTCATCGGACAGGCTGCCCTCTGCCATGAACGAGGAGAGCATCGCCTTCACCGAGCCACCAAAGAATGAGCGCACAAGTGTCTTGGCTTCCTCGCGCCCCACATCCTCGCGCCCAATCAGGCTGTGGCAGACAAAGCCCGGCTCACTCCGCTCGATTGCCTCCTTGGCAACCAGTTTCTTGATTACCGTGTAGGTGGTGTTCTTGTTCCAGCCGATCGCGTCGGCGGCAAGCAGGCTGAGCTCTTTCGCGCTTGCGCCTTCATGCTCCCAGAGCAGTTCCATGAGCTTGAGTTCGCCCTCGAACAACTTCAGCCTATCCATTTCGACACTCCAGACTATCCGAGTAGTTTGTATGTGTAGACTATTCCAATAGTCTGATTCTGTCAAGCTATATTACTACAGGGTCGTACAAGATTTTGTGGAGTTCCTATCCCAAATCGACGGTTATGTCCCCTAATGGTTTGAGAGATTCCAGAAAATAGTCAGAATATGCCTAAAAAATGCCCCATCGGGCGTGCGTGAGAGTGCAAAATCGTCAATTTGGGATATGAACTGCAATAATCTGTGTATGGAGATTAGTGTTGGATATGATTCCGCTTTGCAGGTTTGCAGGTTTGCAGGTTTGCAGGTTTGCAGGTTTGCAGGAATAAGCAGTGTTACGCAGCCTTGTGGAGTTCTGGCTGATTACCAGGCGCTTCCCAAGGCTGCGCTTTTTTGCGGGAAGAGCCAAAACAACCGGCACCCAGCCTCCACGTCAGTGCCGGCGCGAGGGGGAGTGGGGTGGGCGAGGAGTTGCCGCGCCTGTTGCTGGTGATGCGTGGGCGAGAAGCCGTTTTGGTCGTTATGGAACAGCGCCTGGTGAGTTGACAGGGTGATTGACCTGTTAAAAGGTGGTGAAAAGTAGTACAATATAGGGTCTGCAAGGTGGTCTTTTCTCAGGATATGAACCCCAGGAAAGCAGAATGAGAAAGAGCTGGCTGGACGGTTTGCTGGATTGCTGTCCTGCTGTTTGCGGGTGACGTTGCGCCTTGGTGGCGCCTGGATGAGGACAAGGAGCTGATTACCATAGCGGGAAAGACGATTTCTGAGAAGATTTTCTCCGCGCACAGCGGGGTAGACGCCCGAGCGGGCGATATCGTAGTGGCTGACATCGATTTTGCCATGAGCCAGGATGGCACCTCGGCGCTGGCCATCGACGCGATTGCGTCGATGGGGGCTGAGAAGGTGTTCGACCCTGCCAAGGTGGCCATGGTCATGGACCACAGCTGCCCTTCACCGCTGGAGGGTGTGAGCGCGATCCACACCAAGATACGTACCTTTGGCAAGAAGACCGGCATACGTGTGTATGACTGGGGCTGCGGCGTTTGCCATCAGCTGGTGCCGGAGAGCGGAAAGGTGGTCTGCGGCGACCTGGTAGTGGGCTGCGACTCGCATACCTGCACCTATGGGGCGCTGAACGTGTTCTCTACCGGTGTGGGTTCCACCGACGGCGCGGCGGCCATGGTCGCCGGAAAGCTGTGGTTCAAGGTGCCCGAGACCATCCGCGTGGTGTACAGCGGCGCTTTGCCTAAGGGCGTGTTCTCCAAGGACCTGATACTGTACCTGGCCGGGCTGATTGGCGTGGACGGCGCAACTTACAAGGCGCTTGAGTTCACGGGCCCGGTAATCGACGCGCTGTCTGTGGACGCGCGCATGACCATCTCCAACATGGCGATAGAGGTGGGCGCAAAGGCTGGCCTGATGGAAGCTGACGAGAAGACCCTGGCTTTCTTTGCTGAGCGCGCCGCTCGAAACGGCGAGCCCTTGGTGCGCGAGCCTGCACCCGTTTTTGCTGACGTGGATGCCGCATACCTGCAGACGGTGGAGATAGACGTTACCGGGTTGGAGCCACAGATTGCCAAGCCCCACGCGGTAGGCTACGTCTGCTGCATCAGCGAGGTG
>Ga0082212_10006594_pt1 | contig 15547 bp, 8 predicted proteins | sample TergutNt197P3_FD_71548 | JGI IMG/M metagenome (GOLD analysis project Ga0082212, IMG submission 71548) | Neocapritermes taracua P3 segment gut microbial communities from Petit-Saut dam, French Guiana - Nt197 P3 | ecosystem: Host-associated > Arthropoda: Insects > Digestive system > Gut ...
TGACGGACCGGCGTCCTCCTTATTCTTGCAGCAGATAAAAGTCCTGTCTTCCACGCGCGCCACATCATCGATCGCCGACCGGTGGTAGACGCAGCCCGGCAGCTTTTCCTCATTGAGTTTAATGAGCTCACCGGTAGAAAAGCCTTCCGCGCGCAGCGCGTCCATCTGGGCTTTACCGCCGTCGATCCAAATGACCTGCGCCGGCTCCACCATCGATTTCATTTCTTCGACAAATTCAAGAACCATTTTGTTGTTTGTCAGTGACATCAAGAAAATCCCCCTAATTAGATACTTTTTTATTTTTGAGGTAACGGAATACGAACCCAACGCGTTGAGTTCGTATTCCTGTCACCCACATATAATACTACATAATTAAAATAATGCAACACCCAAGTTAAAAAAAATCTATACTTCCGTTTTCCATAGCCCGTGCAGATTACAGTAAGCGTACACAGCCACCGGCGCGTCATCGGTGACGGTAAATTTTACAGACGGGGCTCCGCCGGCGTTCAGGCTCTTGCGCTGCCCTCCAAGGTTGGTTTCTAAATACACAAACGCGATGTGGTGATCCGCATCCATCGGGTGCGCGGCGCTGCCGACCGATACGCTTATGCTGTCGCCGGAAACGGTTACTGCCGGCAAATGTTTTTCGGTGCTTGCCCCGGTTGAGTTTGGAATTAGTTCAGCCATCTCGTCTCCGCAGCATACAAGCGGCACACCATTGTCGTTTATGAGTCCGATCATGTTGCCGCAGTGCTCGCAAAGGAAAAATTTCTGTCTGCTGATCATAATAAATCCTCCTGAAAAAATAGTGTTCAGAGTCTTGGTTCAGTATAATTCAGACTGATGAAAAAAGTCAAGTATTATGGCGCGATAACGATAAAATTAAACTTGAGAACGATGAAAACAGGCGCGTAAATGATGAAATTTCACCACTTATAAATTGTTTTTTACACGTTTCTCAGAAAATGTTGTAAAAAAAGCAAGCGTCATCATTGCTATTTCGTTATTTTTGTATTATGCTAGTGAAGATGAACCGTACACTATATTTGCGCACAGTTCACAGGGGGAACGGTGTTCGACCTTGTAAGCGGCGGGAGGAGTGTTAGTGGACGCGTGAAGGAAATTGTTAAAACTAAGGATGAGCTGTGTACGGGCTGTAACAGATGTGTGCGCGAGTGCCCGATGGAGACGGCAAACATAACATATCAGGACGAAGACGGCAATATCAAGGTCAAAGTCGACCATACGAAATGTATTGCCTGCGGCCGGTGCCTCTCCGCGTGCAAGCATGATGCGAGAGTTTACGAAGACGATACGGAGCGGTTTTTCAACGACCTGGCCAACGGGGTGCCGATATCGCTTATCTCAGCCCCGTCGATCAGAACAAATATTCCGCATTATAAAAGATTATTCACGTACCTGAGAACTCTCGGCGTCAGAAAGATTTACGATGTTTCTCTCGGGGCTGATATTTGCATTTGGTCGTATATCCGCTATTTTGAGCGCACCGGTACCCGGCTGATCACCCAGCCCTGCCCCGCAATAGTTTCATACTGCGAAATGTACAGGCATGATTTGCTGAGCAACCTCTCTCCGGTTCACAGCCCTATGGCCTGTGTTTCTATTTTTATGAGGGAGTACGGGGGCGTCAGGGACAATATCGCGGCAGTAACGCCTTGTCTGGCAAAAACTAACGAGTTTGAAAGCACAGGGCTTGCGCAGTACAATGTCACATTCGCAAAGATACTTGATTATCTTGGGTCAAATGAGATAGAGCTCCCCGAAGAAGAAACCGGTTTTGACCACCATGACAGCGGGTTGGGCTCGCTGTTCCCGATGCCGGGGGGATTGAAGGAGAACATTGAGTTCTTTATGGGCAAAAAACTGAGAGTCTCGAAGGCGGAAGGATATACGGTTTATGCCGGGTTGAACACATATGCCAATACGCCTGAAGAGTGGCTGCCGGATATTTATGACGTACTGAATTGCCGCGAGGGATGTAATATCGGGCCCGCATGTACACGGGGGAGAAGCCCGTTCGAGATCGACAGCGTTATGCACAACAACAGAAATGCGGCGACGTCCGACCGCGGCAGGGACTATTATGAACTGATATACAAAACATATGATGAAACGCTCGACTCCGCGCTCTTTTTGAGGGAATACGATCCTATCGAAACAGAATTCCCGCAAATAACCGAAGGGGACATCAATATCGCTTTCGAAATGCTGGGTAAAGATGATTATGAGAAGCAAAATGTTGACTGCGGCGCGTGTGGTTCTGAAACCTGCCGCCATATGGCCAGGAAAATCGCCCTGGGCGTCAACATTGCCGGCAACTGTATATTTAAAACAAAGGATGACGCGAGAACGGAGCATGCGATCAACCTGCTTGCCAACGAGCAGCTGGCGGCGATGGAAAAGATGCGCGAAGCGGACGAACGAATGCGCATTATGCTCGACGCTACACCGTTTTGCGTAACTCTATGGGATGCGGAATTCAGGATCATAGAGTGTAACGAGGAAGCCGTGAGGTTTTTCCGGTTCGGCGGCAAAAGAGAGTACCTTGGCAGGTTCCACGAACTCTCCCCGGAGTATCAGCCGGACGGGCGACTCTCGTCAGAGACGTATAGTGTTTTTCTGAAGGAAGCGCTGGAAACCGGCGTGCGCAAATTCAGCTGGCTGCACCAGCTCCAGGATGGTACGCCGGTTCCTATGGAGATCACCCTGGTAAGAGTGCAATACTCCGGCAGCCATGTTATTGCGGGTTTTGCGCGCGACCTCCGCGAGCATAACCGTATGATGAAGGATATCGAACAGCGCGACGTCTTGTTGAGCACGGTCAACAACGCGACGACATTACTGCTCCAGGCTGAAGTCGACAGATTTGAAGGCGTTTTATGGAGCAGCATGGGAATGATGGCGCATGCCGTGGACGCCGACAGGGTGTATATTTGGAAGAACCATACCGAAGGCGGCAAGCTGTACTGCACTCAACTGTACGAATGGTCGGAAGGCTCTGAGCCCCAGCAGGGTAACGAGTACACTATTGATATACCATATGATGAAAACATACCTGGGTGGGAGGAAAAGTTATCAAAGGGCGAGTGCGTTAACAGTCTCGTGCGCGACATGACCCCGGAAGAACAAGCTCAGTTATCGCCGCAGGGGATCCTCTCTATCCTGGTCGTACCTGTATTCCTGCGCGACGAGTTCTGGGGGTTTGTGGGCTTTGACGATTGCCACAGTGAGAGACTGTTTACGATGAACGAGGAATCTATTCTGCGTTCCGGCAGCTTACTGATAGCAAATGCGCTGCTGCGAAATGATATGACGCAGGAACTCGAGGCGGCATTGGAAAAAACGCGCGCGGCAAGCCAGGCAAAGAGTGATTTCCTGTCAAACATGAGCCATGAAATAAGAACGCCGATGAACGCCATAATCGGCATGACTATGATAGGGAAAACAGCTAAGGAAACGACAAAAAAAGACTATGCCTTTGAAAAGATCGAAGGCGCTTCTTCACATCTTCTGGGAGTGATCAACGACGTTCTGGATATGTCGAAAATCGAGGCGAATAAACTTGAACTGTCGTATGTTGAGTTCAGCATTGAAAAGATGCTGCAAAACGTGGTGGGAGTCATCGAGTTCCGTACCAAAGAAAAGAAACAGAGCCTCACCGTGGACCTTGACCCGAACATCCCGCCGATGCTGGTCGGCGACGATCAGCGGCTCGCACAGGTTATAGCGAATCTTCTCTCAAACGCTGTCAAGTTTACGCCTGAGAACGGGTCGATATCACTTAAACTGCGACTTTTAGGAGAGGCTGACGGAGTATACACAATACAAATAGAGGTTTCGGATACCGGTATAGGCATCAGCCCGGAACAGCAGGCGAGGCTGTTCACCTCCTTTGAACAGGCGGAAAGCAGCACCTCGCGCAAATTTGGAGGCACAGGGCTGGGCCTTGCCATATCAAAACGCATAGTAGAACTTATGAACGGCCACATTTTTGTTTGTTCCGAACTGGGCGAGGGCGCGGTCTTTTCCTTCACTGTCCAGATGAACCGGGTCGAGAGAACAACCGAAGTAAGCGGGCGGCAGGTCGACGGCATACCACAGGATATCAATGGTTTGTTTTCGGGTAAACGGGTCCTTCTCGCGGAGGATGTTGAGATCAACCGCGAAATAGTTCTTGCCCTGCTTGAACCTACACAAATAGAGATAGACTGCGCGGAAGACGGCATTGAAACGCTGGAGATGTTTACGGCGGCTCCCGATAGCTATGATTTGATTTTCATGGATATGCAGATGCCGGAAATGGACGGACTTGAGGCGACAAGGCGTATCAGAGCGCTGGATATCCCAAAAGCGAAAACTATACCTATCGTTGCCATGACCGCAAATGTTTTCAAGGAGGACATCGAAAAAAGCCTTGAGTCGGGCATGAACGATCATCTCGGCAAACCGCTTGTCCTCGGTGACATAATCAAGAAGTTGCTTATGTACCTGCCGAACATTTAGAAGACACTCCTGATCGTACAGAGCCAGGCAAAAGAAAAGGACGCCTTACGGCGTCCTGATTCTATATTTAGGCCATAATTACTGCAACTACTCAGTATTTCCCGAACCCGCTGTCGTTGAACTGTGACGGGTAGCGAGGTTCGTCCGGGACGTCGTAGCGGGACGGGGGGGCTGCGGCGCCCGGCAGGCTGCGGGTCGTTTCGCCGCTTCCCAGCCTGAAACGCGAGACCAGCTCGTGAAGCAAACTCGACTGACCGCTCATTTCCTCCGATGCGGCTGCGCTTTCCTGCGCGGTCGCGCTGTTTTGCTGCACGACCTGCGTGACCTGGTCGATACCGAATGTGATCTGTTTTGTGCTGTTAGACTGCTCATCAGACGCTCTGGCGATATCCCTGATAAGCTCGCTGCTTTCGTTTATACCGTTGACTATTTCCGTAAGGCTTGCGGCGGTATCTTCCGCTATGCGGACGCCGAGTTCCGCTTTTTCCACAGAGTCCTGTATCATGGAACCCGTGTCTTTCGCGGCTGCCGCGCTCTTCGACGCAAGGTTGCGGACTTCTTCCGCGACGACCGCGAACCCTTTGCCGTGCTGACCGGCGCGCGCCGCTTCTACGGCCGCGTTGAGCGCCAGTATATTCGTCTGGAAAGCAATGTCGTCGATAACCTTGATCACCTTGCTGATATTCTGGCTCGACTGATTTATACCCTTGACAGCGCCTATCATATCATCCATCTGGTTGTTGCCTTTTTCGGCATTACCTTTTATCGTGTCCGCAAGCTTGGCGGCCTTTTCTGCCATTTCAGCGTTCTCTTTGGTCTTATACGCTATTTCTGAAATGGTGCTTGACAGTTCCTGGATGGTGGCCGCCTGCTCCGTGGAGCCCTGTGCCAAAGACTGTGCGCCGTCGGCAACCTGCTTGGCGCCGGTCGAGACCTGCGTGGTGGAGGAGTTGACCTCGCTCATCGTCTGATTAAGATTTCGGATTATTCCGTTGACAGAGTCTTTTATAAGTATGAAGTCGCCCTGAAACTCATATTCGCACATGGATACAAGGTCGCCGTCCATCAGACCCTGCATCCGCTCCTTTATTTCACCTATATAGCCGCGCAGCTGCGTGTATGCGTGTTCCAGCGCCCGCGCGAGGTCGCCGACTTCGTCGGACGAGCGGACGTCAATACTGGATGCAGAGTTTGTTGAAAGGCCAAGATCGCCTGATTTTATCTTGTCCGCAAAAACACCGAGTTTTTTGAGCGGTCTGCTGACAGAAAACAGGTTGAACAAAAAGACCAGGACGATCGCAACGACGCCGATAGACACTGACAGCCACAGGACCATGTTTATCAATGTCTGACGGTCCGCCAGAGTGACGTCTATATTGACGCCGGTAAACAGCATTCCGATAGCCTCGTTGTCCACTACCAGAGGTGAGTATGTGGCTGCGTAATTGTTTTTGAACAGTTCGATCTGCGTTTCATATTCCTGCCTTTGATGGAGAACCGTCTCTTTGACCGTGTCACTCGCCGGGGTCCCAATGACCCTCTTCCCGTCATCGTCAACCAGGGTCGAACTAAGCCTGATATCACCGTCAAACAACGTCGCCTCACAGTTGCTGTATTCCTTGACTGTGTCAACATATTTCGGGTTGCTGAGATCGTGCGCGCAAGTCACCGCTCCAATAACGGCCCCGGTGTAATCCCTGATCGCCGCGCTTCCGCATGTTGACAGCCCTGAAAAGGCGCCTCTTTCGATCGTGCTGATTCCGGTTCCTGTTGTCAGTGCTACGTGGATGTCGTCCAGGTTTGCTATGCTGTCGCCTCTTTTATCGTCATTTGCGCGCGCCAGCACGATACCATTGCTGTCGCAAACCGCGATTGAATCCACCTCAAATTCCATGCGCTTAAGCACCTCGCTAAGGGCGGCTTCATCCCTTTCAGTAACTGCGTTGATAACATCAATGTCCCCCGCAATGAAGTTTGCGAATGTCAGAGCGTCATCCTCAAGTGAATTGACCTGGCTGGCAAACGCGAGGTTAGCGGCTTTTGCCGACTTAGCCGTCAGATCATTTACAAGCGCTTCGCTCCTTGTCACCACGACATACATAACAACCGCCACAATTACAGCGATCAGGACGGCTACGATGATCGAAATCTTTAATCCTAAACTCTTGATTTTCATAATGCACCCCTCTTAATTGAAAATTATTCTCAGTATGCAGGCAACCGGTGATCGCGATAATTACTTTGGATTATTCTCGTCCCCATAAAACACGACCCTGTTGCGCCCTGTTTCTTTCGCAACGTACAGGGCCTCGTCCGCAAGTTTTATAGCCTTTGCCAGATCGTTGACCGGCGCCGCGTACGCGATCCCTATGCTTGCGGATACGGGTATTTCCGTCTCTTCGAAAACGACAGGCATTTTACATATTTCATTTCGGATGCGTTCCGCGGCGTTAAGCGCGTTATCCTTATTGATCGGGATGACGTCGGTTATCAGAACGATAAACTCCTCACCGCCATACCTGCCCAGTACGTCGTACGGGCGTATCGTATTTTTCACTCTTCTGGCTACTTCTCTGAGCACCTCGTCGCCCGCTAAATGACCGTGAGTATCGTTTACGGCCTTAAAATGGTCCAAATCAAAGATCATGATGAAGCAATCTATGCTCGTTCTGGTGGAACGCGCCATCTGGAATGTCGCGAGTTCCATGAAGAACCGCCGGTTGTATATTCCAGTCAATGGGTCGTTGTGGGCCATATCCTTTAATTTTTGACTGAGTTTTATGTTTTTGAACAGAATGATAACGGTCACAGCCAGCACGACGCATATAGCAATAAGGAAAATCGTCAGCGACCGCGCGCTTTCTTCCGCGAGCCTTTTCGAGTAGTCGAAGTTCCGCCCGGTCCAACTCATTTCTATTACTTCCACATTTACGTATTGCTGCGCCCTGCTTATTATCGAGCAAAGGACCGCGTCGCTTTTGAGGAAGCCGAAATAGGAATCAAGCTGCGCGTCAAGCTTGATGTTTATCTTGAAGCCCGATTTTTCGCGGTAATTGATTTGCGTTAAGAGCATATATTCCGACGCCATGATCAGTTCGACTTCCTCGCGCTCCAACGCATCAAGGGTTTTGTCCTGCGTACTGTACTCGACGACTTTCCCGTGGTCCGGGAACAATTCGTAGAAGATGTCGATTTTGGCGGAATCTTTTGTCGCCCCCACAGACATCCGCTTGACCTGATAAGCCTCAAGATGCGGAGCATCCGCTTTCGACATCAAAGCATAAAATGAGCGGGCGTACGGGACTTCGCTCCAGAGGAAATACGGCATTCTGACCTCGGACTTCAGAAGCTGCGCGACCATGTGGATCTCTCCGGCGTTAAGTTTGTCAAATATCTGTGACCATGTGGTATCCTCCGATACCGCGGACGAAAACTCTATTCCGGTAAGCCTGCTGATCTCATCCAGCACGTCGATTGCAATACCTTCAAAAGCGTCGTCTTTAACATTATAGAAACTTACGGGATAATTGTCGTGTTCAAACCCCACGGCGACGGTACCGCCCTGAGCTTTCAATGTGTCGAGGTAAGCCTTCTCATCATCTGTGAAGGACTGCCTCAGTTTGTGTTTTGAGTACTCGAAGTCGCCGTCCCTGTAGAGGTTGTAAAGCTTGTCAAGCCCTCCGGCATCTATATAGCTGCTCACCGCTGTGATAATGGGCGCGAGCGAAGTGTCAAAAGCTGTCATCGATACCGGAGAGTGTACCATGTGAAAAATGATTTGCGAACGAATAAAGTCGTAGTCGCTGAAAGCCGGGTCGGCAACCGCTTCCTCAATAAAGGCGTCTATCAGGCCGTTTTTGAGCATCCTCGCGCCGGCGTCATAATTATTCACGTCAACGCTGATAAACGGTATGTGGTACGTGCCGCGAATAGATTCCGCCGTTATGGAGTCCGTCAGAAATCCGATCCTTAAGCCGGTCAAGTCGGCTTCCGTCTTTATTTCAGAGTCTTCCCGCATAAAAATGCGAAGCATACGCTCCGCTATGGGCGGCGTCATGCTGTATGTCTGCATGCGTTCTTCCGTTGGCGTCAGTTCTCCCGTGAAATCTATCGTTCCCGTTTCGAGACCGTCCATCAGTTCGTCCCAGTCGTATAGATCCAGTACGAAATCGATTTCGAACAGCCCGGACAGCAGGTCGCAGAACTCTTTTGCAAAACCCGCAAGAGTGCCGTCAGGCAACTGAAACGCTTCAGTGGCCAGAAGGGCTCCATATGCAAAGGATTCCCTGCCGGCTAAAAGTTCTGCAACTGCCGCTTTATCCGTTTCGGTCAAACCAGGGATCTCCCTGTACGTTTTTATGGAATCAACAGGATATGCAGTCGGAGCTTTTTTCGCACAACCGGCTAGTGAGAGGAACAGCAATGCCACTAACAAGAGACACAATACGCGCTTCATTTAAAAAATCCAATCTTTTCATCCGGGAATGTTGAAATATTTAGCATTATATAACATGTCTGCGTATAAAGCAACCATTGTGGTCAGTGAAAATAGTAGATTGACAATATTTACGCCGCAGTTTATACTGTGCGTATCTTGATTCAGGGAGTTGTGTTGATGTCGGTGTTTTTTGTGGTTACAGCGGTGGTATTTTTTCTGTTCTTGAATATAAGGGCAGCTAATATGCCGACTTATTAAGACGACATGATCGTAAATAGCAGACTGACGCTTTAGATAAGCGTGTTGCTGCATGGGGTACGATAGTGGTCGTGCCCATTTTTGCGCCAAATAATGAAAATAGTCGCCTGTTCAGCACCTTGCGCCGGGAAGGCAAAACAAACGTCTTCCTCACAGGTTCTGAATAGCAATTAAAAAGGAGAAAGAACATTGAATAAACTTCAAAACCTTAACATACGCCTCGAAACACCCGGCGATCATCGCGCGGTGGATGAAATGACGCGCGAGGCTTTCTGGAAATTCTGGGAGCCGGACCAGACGATATGCTGCGAGCATTATCTGCTGCATCTGCTGCGCGACGTGCCGACGCTTGTCCCGGAGCTCAATCTTGTCGCGGAACTCGACGGAAAACTCGCGGGGCATATCATATACACAAAAAGCAAAATAGTGGGGGACGACGGCAGCGAGTACGAGACCCTGACGTTCGGCCCGCTCACAGTCCAGCCCGCACTCCAGGGAATCGGCCTTGGCCAGGAGCTGATGCGTCACAGTTTCGCGGAAGCAAAACGGCTGGGGTATCGCGCCGTCCTGATATTCGGCCACCCGAGCTATTACCCCCGCGCCGGGTTCCGCCCGGCAGAGGAGTTTGGCATAATGACGTCCGACGGCCATAACCGCGACGCGTTTATGGCGTATCCGCTCTACGACGGCGCTCTGGACGGCGTCAGCGGGCGGTACTATATCGACCCTGTTTACGAGGCGGCAACAAACGATAAGGCGCTGGAATATGACAAACGGTTCCCGTATAAAGAACCGTTCTTCACAACGCCGATGGATATGTTGTTCGACAAGCTGGGGCCGGATGCGCGGAAAGCGCTGGAAAGCACTGAATGCCAGTCGCTCCAGATGATGACAGCGTTCAGCGAGCGGGAGATATCGTCGCTGCCCGGCATTGACAGCCAAGCGATCGGGATTATCCGCTCAGTACTGCGCGCGCACGGCGTCAGGTGGTGAAAGGGACAGGATACCACTAAAACAGAATATGTAGTATTTGGAATTGGAATTGGATATGAGTCCTTCCATGCCGACAAAAAAGCGAGGCGCCGCCTCGCTTTTTGTCGTTCTTCTATGCTTTTGACAATTCGTTTTGTAAATAGAGGCGCTCAACCGAATGTTTCGAATAGCGATTAACTGGATTGACATATCTACAGATTCAATCGTTCGCGCAATGCCTCCTGCAAGACTTGAGAGCAATTTATGTGTGCCTTTTCAGCCTGCGAGTTCAGCCACGCCGGAAGCGATACGTTTTTCCGTATTGATTTGTTGTCTGTTTCAGCACGATAGCGCGTCGTGTCTATCTCGATGAGCGTCGTAAAAGACTCGGGATCGTCGATAATAATATCTTTCAGATTACTTGCTTCCGGTATCATGTCTTTGTGGTCTTCAATACTGCACAAATAAACCGATAGCGCGTCTTTTATCATATGCAACGCCTCTTTTAATGTTTTACCGCCTGTTACACAACCGGGGGCGTCCGGTACAGTCACGATATACCCGCCGTTTGGATTTATTCTAAACAAAGCCGGATAAACATAATACATAGCTAAAACTCCTCTTTATAATGTCACGCCGCTTCATAGTACCACCTCATCATAGCAGGATTATACACAATATTGTGTATAATGTCAAATTTTCTTTTTATAGGGTGAGGGTTGCGGTTCTTATAAGGAGGATGTAATAACGAAATAACCGCTTTCCACAGCGACTCCGATGTACAGTGGTTACATGTCGCTGATGATCCTGTCCAGCGTTGCCAGGGAGTCTTCCGCACTGCTGACAAGCCCGCTTTCTTCGATGCTTTCGATGAAGTCAGCGAAAGCAAGATTGATGCTTTCCTCGGACAGGAAAACAGCAGTGATATCCGATTTACTGCTATCGTAAGCCATAAAGCAGATCCCGGTATTCTTGTTGATACTGATTATGGTTTTTTCCGGTATTGTAATCTTTGAAGGATTTGTAAAAAGAATATCCAAATTTCTATTGGCAGCGTTAGTCTTTAACTCTGAAAACATTTCCTTCATGGTATCGCGGGAGAACGGTTCGATAATATCACGAGGCGAATAAAATGTGCGTCCCGCACTAATCAAGCGGGAAAACCCTTCTGTCGAACAGACATCTTTATAGAGAAGTTTGGTGCTCTTAAAATACTCATAACGCTGGTTTAGCAACGCAACCGTCTCAGCCCTGTATGGGATGTTTTTCTTTACACTCATTTCGACGATCTCATTGTTAATTACGGAACCGACGCATGGTTCGGGTTCGATCCAGTGAGTCGGTTCTTCCATATTATCTAAATCTGAAGCTGCGTAGTATTGCATGTACTCAAACATTGAATTCAAATGATTTAGCAGCACTTTCGTTTGCGGGAGCATAGACGCGAAGCTTTCTTTGTAAACATCGACGATATCCGTGTCGCTGATGAATATGGCTTTGCTGAAATCCCTGTTCAGCAGCAGCAGTTTGTTTGCCGAAGTCAGAATGAAGTATGGCATTGCCTGCGTAATTTCCACATCTTCGGATGTCTGATAAAAGTAATACGGTGAGTATTCCGCACCAGGGGCAAAGGCAAGCGGCAGTACTTGTGATAGAAGGCCGAGGTTCCTGTTAGTATTGTCGACGAAATCGACCTTTTTGGTAAAAGCTATTATATGCCTTATACGCAGAGCCGGGTGCCGTATATAGCAAGCCAGGAGTTCGTTATAAAAGTATTGATAATTCTCAGGGACAACGAAGTCGATCCATTGGTCGCCGCTTTGCGCGACAGCTTCTTCAATAACGCTTCTGACAAGATTATTAACGGCGAAATACCCGGCAGCCGTGGAGCCGCTTGCTTCCGGTGGAGGGCTGGTTACTGTATACGAACTGCTATGTACGGCACCGCTGCTTTCCATATACGCAAGAGACTCAATTATATTTTTCACCTGTATGCGCTGCTTGTATTTGAAGACGCCTATTTTACTGATATCGTAACTCTCGAGCAGGCGCCGGTGTTCTTCTGGTGAAAGCGGCAGAGCGTCCGCCAGCTTTTTCGCGTAATCGTCGGACGGGAGCCTGCCGCCTGTCATGAATTTATGTATCGCCGTCCGTTCAAGCCCCGCTGATTTTGCAAGGGCGTATATGTTGATGCTATTGGCGTCGATCAATTCCTTCAGATACTCTCCGAATAATGACACAGTAAATCACTCCCCTCCAATTGTGACACATTGTACAATATTTTCGTCACATCGGCAAGCACATATTGATTATCGCGGGAAATGCTATTATCATTTCAACTTAAGATTTAGTCTATGAATTGAAAATCAAAAATGGAGGACTGTTATAATGAGGAGAAAGACTATCAGCATCGCACTTATATTCGCCCTGGCGGTTGCATTAATACCATTTGCGCCGCTGACCGCGCTTGCAAGTGGTGAGTCATTTTCAACAATATCCTCGGGAGACAAGCACTCAATGGCTATAAAAGCGGACGGCAGCCTTTGGGCTTGGGGGTGGAACGCCAGCGGTCAAAGAGGCGACGATGATATAGAAATGCGCGACAAACCTGTAAAAATAATGGATGGCGTAGTTTCTATATCGGCAGGCGGTGAATACTCTTTAGCGATAAAAACAGACAATAGCTTGTGGGGCTGGGGCTGGAACTGGCATGGGCAGCTTGGTGATAATACAAAAGAAAATCACTACACCCCGGCAAAAATCATGGACAATGTTGCTTACGTTTCTGCAGGTGATAGTCACGCGATGGCAATAAAGACTGACGGTAGCCTTTGGGTATGGGGAAGTAACTGGAATGGTCAAATCGGTAATGATGGTACGAAAGAAGAAAACTTCACTCCGGTGAAAATCATGGATGATGTCGCTTCGATATCAGCAGGCAGATGGCACTCTATGGCAATAAAGACTGACGGCAGCCTCTGGGGTTGGGGAGCTAATGACGCCGGACAAGTAGGCGATGGTTCCAGCGGTTGGAATCAGTTCACGCCTGAACATATTATGGACAATGTAACTGCGGTATCCGCTGGTAAGTTCCACACACTGGCAATAAAAAATGATGGTAGCCTTTGGGCTTGGGGTAGTAATTCAAATGCACAACTTGGCGACGGTACTACGGAAAACCGCAAATCCCCGGTGAAAGTCATGGACAGTATAGCGTCTGTTTCGGCAAGTAATGATTATTCAATGGTGATAAAAAAAGATGGCGCTCTCTGGGCTTGGGGATGGAATACATATGGGAACCTGGGCGACGGCACAACGACAGATCGGAGTTCTCCGGTGAAAATTATGGACAATGCGGTTTCTGTATCGGCAAATGAACATAATGCAATGGCAATCAAGACAGATGGCAGTCTATGGGCGTGGGGCTCCGGTCAGGTTGGAATGCTTGGAGACGGTACATCGGAAAGCCGCCACAGCCCTGTGAAAATCATGGATGGTGTTATGCTCCCGGGTGGAACCGCACCCATGCCTGCCACGCCACCCGCGCCGCCGCCTGCTCCGGCGCTTGTCGCAACGCCCAATAACTCAACGGTCATCGTTAACGGAAAAGACGTCGCTTTTGACGCGTACACAATAAACGGCAATAACTACTTCAAACTGCGGGATCTGGCATTTGTCCTTTCCGGCACTGAATCACAGTTTGAAGTGGGCTGGGACGCTTCGGAAAACGCGATCGCCCTGACGAGCGGCGAGGCTTACACGGCGGTCGGCGGTGAAATGGCGAGTAAAGGCGCGGGCAATAAAACTCCCGTGCCGACAAGCTCAAGGATTTTCCTTGACGGCGCGGAAGTCGCGTTTACTGCGTATAATATCGATGGCAACAACTATTTCAAACTCCGCGACGTCGGACAGACGTTCGATTTCGGCATCGACTGGGACGGCGCAAGGAACACTATTGTTATTGATACGAGCAAGGGGTATATGACATAGGTGAACGCTGAACAAGTGTCATTCTGAGCTTGCGAAGAATCTCTAAAGGACTGTACTGCAATGCTTTGAGATCTCTTCGCAAACTCCTTTGTGCCAAAGGATTTATCAGGATGTCATCAAAGCTGATTTAGTAGTCACTTACCTTGCTGATACAGTGAAACGAAAGGACGTTGTTTGAAATGAAAAAAGCAAAGAATATTATTGCTTTAGTTTTAGCATGCGTATTATCGATCGGGATCATGCCGCTCGCGTCGACGCCGGTCACCCCCATGATTGCGAAGGCGGCGGCAGGCTATGGCTCAAACGGCAAATTCCTCGCCCCCATAGAAGCTCCGGACGCCGATTCTATCCCTATTTCCACCAGGGCGGAGTTGGAGGCTATAGGAGCTAATACCACCAGCCTAAGGGGAAAATATCACCTGGTGAATGATATTGATCTTGGCGGGGCGGAGTGGGTGCCTATAGGGGATAATACTACGACCAGCGCCAGGTTTACCGGCATTTTTGATGGGCAGGGACATGTGATAAAAAACCTTACTATTACAAGTGACACATATAGATATGCCGGCTTATTTGGCTTTATAATCGGTGCAAAAATTAAAAACGTGGGTTTTGAAGATGCTAGTATTAATATTCTTTCTGCTTTTCGTGTAAATATAGGAGGAATCAGTGGTTCTGTCTATACTTCCTCTTTTTTTAATTGTTATAATACTGGGAGTATTTTTGCTTCTGACAATACCAGTTTTATAGGTGGAATATGCGGTTATAGCGATGGTACTATATCCAATTGTTATAACACAGCTAATATTTCTGCTGCAGATAGTAATGGTTTTGCGGGAGGAATATGTGGGGAAAGTAGTGGCAATATCTCTAATTGCTACAATAATGCTGCTATTTTTACCTTTTCTAAAACTGGTTTTGTAGGTGGAATATGCGGCTCTAGTGATAAAGATATCACCAATTGTTGTAATATTGGCAGTATTTTTGCCTATGATGGTAGTCAATCAGGAGGAATATGTGGCCTTTATGAAAGCGTTGGCTCAAACTCAAGTTTATCTAATTGCTATAATGTTGGCACAATATATTCCGAGTCTTCTACTGGTGGTATCAACAGCTATTGTACTGGCAGAATTAGTTATTGCTATAATATCGGTAGAATCACTGCAGCTAGTCCTCGTATTAATTCCGATGCGGCCGGAATATGCGGTATACTAATGGGTAAACCAGGTTACCCAGCCATAATAAGTGATTGCTATAACAAGGGAAACATTTATGGCTATGAATCTGATTCTTTAGCTAGAACAGGCGGTATATGTTCATATACTATGGGTAGAAACACAAGTATTAATCGTTGCGTTAACA
>Ga0082212_10006595_pt1 | contig 15545 bp, 12 predicted proteins | sample TergutNt197P3_FD_71548 | JGI IMG/M metagenome (GOLD analysis project Ga0082212, IMG submission 71548) | Neocapritermes taracua P3 segment gut microbial communities from Petit-Saut dam, French Guiana - Nt197 P3 | ecosystem: Host-associated > Arthropoda: Insects > Digestive system > Gut ...
GAATGCTCTCGAAACGACCTTTGAGTGTCGTTACAATGCGTTGCGCATCGTTGCGCATGATGAAATTCAAAGGGGCGATGTTATAGGGTATTGTGACATTGGTATAGTCAGGATAAATCTGCGGTAATTCATCCACAACCTGCACATTGACGTCATTTCCACAGGAAAAAAACAACGAAAATACCATCCATAATAACCATCTATTCATATTTTCCATCAATTATTCTATTCATTATTCGAAACTACAAAATGATAATACAGCCAATATGTATTGTTGAATTTTTTCTGCATGGTTTTAATATTCCCCTGGGACTCTTTATACAAGCGGGTGTATTCACCGAATGACTTGATGATCAGAGGAGGAATATTATACTCGGACAGTTCTTGAGATGTGGCATTTGTCATTGCAAAGTATATCAACAAAAACTTTTATCCAGTGAAATTCGACGCCGAGTCGTCCTCACCGGTAAAGTTTGGCGGACAAACATTCGTCAATCAGGGAGTCGGAGGCGCACGAAAATCAACTCATCAATTTGCAACGGCACTGGGAGTTACTGGTTACCCTGCGATTGCCTATTTTACCGGCAAACTGGAACTCATAGGTGTGGTTCCGGGTTTCCAAACACCTGAATCAATTGAACCGCTATTGTACTATATTGTTGAAGACAAATTCGTAAGTACCAGTTTTGATGATTATCAGAAAACTTTCGTCAGCGAATTGAAAAAGAAATAATACATTGTGGTTGTTGAAATTGACCCGGACTCAGGTTTTTGTTACGGTGTGGTTCGTGCCATCCGAATGGCTGAAGACGAACTGCAAAATGGGAACACATTATTCAGTCTGGGCGATATTGTTCACAATGAGCCGGAAGTAGCGCGTCTGAACCGTTGCGGGATGCAGAGTATCAATCACAACGACCTGCAACAGCTCCGCAATGTCAAAGCGCTCATCCGCGCGCATGGCGAGCCGCCCGAAACATACCGCATCGCAGCCTCCAACAACATTTCCATTGTTGACGCTACATGTCCCGTAGTGCTCAACCTGCAAAAGAAAGTACATCGCGCTTATCTCGAAACGCAAGAAAACAACGGTCAGGTAGTTATTTACGGAAAACCGGGTCATGCCGAAGTGAACGGTCTGGTGGGACAAACGGAAAACGCCGCTATTGTCATCAATTCGACGGAAGAAATCGCACAGATAGACATAAAACGTCCGATATACCTGTTTGCGCAAACCACCATGACTATTGAAGGATTGCAGCGTATCCGCGCCGCCGTTGAACAAAAACGCAGCGAACAGAACATTGGCGACCAAATCCCGTTTCAGGTCAATGATACCGTATGCAGGTACGTATCCAACCGCGAGCCGCAGTTGGTCAGGTTTGCGCTTCGCCACGACGTCGTGATTTTCGTCAGCGGAAGCAAAAGTTCAAACGGAAAAGCGCTCTACGAGGTGTGCCTGCGCGTCAATCCGCGTACCCATTTGGTATCTGCGAGCAGGGATATTGATGAAAAATGGTTTTCCGGAGCCGCCAATGCCGGCGTTTGCGGCGCTACTTCCACTCCAAGATGGCTGATGGAAGAGGTTGCCGCTTATCTTGCCGGAATAGATGTTTAGATACTGATTTTTATTGATCATAGCGCCTTCCGAAAAGGCGAGCATTACCGTATTTTTAATTCCTGCCGGAGAAAACCGGCAAATTGATTATGAAATATCGGCATTAGCCGATTGGAAAACAGATGAAATGTTCAATAAAAAATAATTTTTTCATCACGCCAAAAGCGTTACGCCTTTAGCGTGATGAAAATAAAAAAATGCGTATATTTGCAGCATGAATTTTTAATATGTTTAAGAAATGGAAAGACAGATAAATCCCTTTTTAACAACAGGATATGAATCTAAAGAATATTTTTGCGACAGAGAATCCGAGTTGGAAATATTAAGAAAGAATGTCGAAAATGGCGTCAAAACTACCCTTATTTCTAATCGAAGATTAGGTAAATCGGCATTAATTTACCGACTTTTTGATGATTTTGAACATGAAAACCGGGCTTGTATCTATGTAGATATATACGCCTGCACAAATTTGAAGGAATTGACGGAAACTTTGGCATTATCCATTTTCAACAAATTTCCTCAAAAACGTGGTATTGGCAGGCGATTTCTCGATTTTCTGAAAAATTTGCGTCCGGTCATTACCTACGACGCGCTAAACGGACAGCCTGAAGTTTTTTTTGAATTTGCGCAGAATAAAGAATATGAACATACATTGCGCAGTCTGTTTCAATTTTTGGACAACCAACAAACCCAAATAATAGTGGCGATTGATGAATTTCAACAAATAGCAGACTTTCCCGAAAAAAATATCGAAGCAGTTTTGCGAACGATAATTCAAACGCTGAAACATACGCAGTTCATTTTCAGCGGAAGCAAAAAACACATGATGCTCGAAATATTTGATAAAGCCAATCGTCCGTTTTTTTCAAGTACGCAAATCATGGGACTGGTTGAAATTCCGGAAGACATTTACAAGGCGTTTATTCGTGAAAAATTTGCGGAACGCAATCGCAGTATAGACGACGAGGCGATTGATTTTATACTGTCGTGGACTTTGCGTCACACGTTCTATACCCAAATTATCTGCAACGGCGTTTTTGCAAGCGGAAAGAAAAATGCAGGCATAGAAACGGTTAAGCGGGTGTGCGACGAACAATTGGCATTGCAACAGGTAACCTACATGCAGTATCGCAGCCTGTTAAGCCATGTTCAATGGAAGTTGCTGCTTGCCATTGCAAAGGAAGAATGGGTAACAGAGCCGCAGGCAAAAGATTTTCTGCAAAAATACAAAATAGGAGCGGCGTCATCAGCACAAAAGGCTTTGAACGCGCTGTTGGAAAAGGAAATGATTTTTTCCGTCGAAAATGTGGAAAAAACGGCTTACCGCGTGTATAGCGTCTTCTTGATGCGCTGGTTGAAACGAACATTTTGAAATTTCCGGTTTTATGCGCATAACACATTTTTCATTTTTCTTTTCTGAAGGAAATGCGTTACTTTGCAGGGATGTTTAAATTGTAAGTGTAATGGCAAATACAAAAGAGCAATACATATCTGTTCTTCAGAAGTACATGCCAAGCATGGAGACGAATGCGGTATTACCCGTATATAACCAATGGACGATCTGAAATATAAAATCGGCGTCGGGCTAATCCCGGGTATTGGCGATATACTTGCCAAAAAACTGATTTCGTACTGCGGCGGTGCAGAAGCCGTTTTTTCGGAAAAGAAAACGGCGTTGATGAAAATTCCCAACGTAGGCGAAACGCTGGCAAATTCCATTGTCCATCATGATGTTCTGGCAAAAGCCGGGAAGGAAACGGAATTTATTCTCAAACATCATATCAACTGCGCGTTTTATTTGGATGATGATTATCCTTCGCGTTTAAAGAATTGTCCCGATTCGCCCGTCATTATTTTCTACAGGGGCGACGTTGACTTTGAAAATCCTAAAATTGTGAGTATTGTCGGGACGCGCCAAGCCACGACTTATGGAAAAGACCTCTGCAACAAATTAGTGGATGAATTATATCAGCGCAATCACAACCCTGTCGTTGTGAGCGGACTGGCTTACGGTATAGACGTCTGCGCGCACAGGGCGGCTTTACGCAACGGACTGCCCACTATTGCCGTGCTGGGTCACGGACTGAAAACGCTTTACCCTGCTGCACATGCCGCCACAGCCCGCGAAATCATTGGAAACGGCGCTTTGCTCACCGAGTTTCTGAGCGATACGCCCATTGACCGGAACAATTTTGTGCGCCGCAACCGTTTGATTGCCGGCTTGGCAGACCTGACCGTAGTTGTGGAATCGAACATACGCGGCGGGGCGTTGATTACCGCCGACATTGCCAATTCGTACAACCGCGACGTTTTTGCCTTCCCGGGACGTTTAACGGACGCCTGTTCTACCGGTTGCAACTGGCTGATCAAAACCAACAAAGCCAACCTGCTGCAATCGGTTGCCGACATTGAATATCTGATGGGTTGGGACAAGCAGCCTCAAGCGCACGTGCAGCGCGAGTTATTCCCCGAAATATCGCCTGAAGAAGAAACTATCCTGCGCTTCTTAAAAGAAACAGGCGAATGCACCATTGACAACCTGTGTATTGCCCTGCAAGTGCCCGTCAGCAAGGCTTCGACATTATTGCTGAGTTTGGAACTGGCAGGGTTAGTGCACAGTTTGCCGGGGAAGGTATATAAGGCGGTGTAGGGTTTTTCAGGGCAACCGCATCAAAACTCAAAAGACAAAATCAAAACCTGATGATAACAGATGCAATCAGGTTTATTCCCTTGCATAAATTTTGATGCGGTTGCCCTGCAAAAAAGAAAAGAGGAACAGGTTCATTCCCGTTCCTCTTTTTTTTTGAATTGGATTCACTTAACGAATCAGAGTTGCTCCCGAATTATCTCGTGTCGCTCTTTTAAGCGACTTTTTACTTTTTAGTGAAAAACTTCCTTTCTTTATAATTACTTCCTCTTTTGCAAATGTTGGTACTTCGCTCGAAACCTTGGTTCTGTTTTTGATATTCGGCTTGGATGTGACGGATTTCTTCTTAGGACTCAATGCAGATTCAGGCGTGAATACAGGATAGTAGTATCCATCACTATCAAGTAAATCTCCATCTTCGTCTTCTCCAAAGATAATATATCCGATAGCCTCGCTGCTGGATGTTAATTGCAATACTCCATCCATCATTCTTCTAAATGTCAAGACGGCTGTTTCACTTACATCATCATTCGGAAGTAAGGTTAGAAAAAGAGCATTGGTTAAGTCAGCATCATAATAATCGTCATAATAATCCGCTATACCTTGCGGGGCAATGGACATAGTACCACTGACAGGATCGAACGCTGCCGTTACACTTTCTACAAAATCAATCCCTGTTATGACAAGGGTGTTGGGTTCATCGCCTTCTTCAATGGTTACGGGCATATCGCCAGTCCATGAGCCATATATCCATGAACCTGTAAGTATATAATCGCCATAAAAATCCTCAATATTCACGTCAATAGGAGGAAAAACAAAGGTTACATAAGCAACTTCCTGCATTTCATCGTCTGCATCAAAAGTAACAACAACATACGTATATACTCCTTGCTCATTACATGGTTTTGAAACAGATCCGTTTTTGCTAATTTCCTCGCTCTCTATGGATTCGTCAATGATACCATCTACGATAGCATCATCCCATTCGCCGGGTACTAAGGCAACTTTTGCGTAAGCCACATCTGCTCCTAACGTCACGTCAGCTAATGCAAAACTCTTACCTGAAGGATTTGTAAGACAACCCGTGAATTCTATTTCGGCAGAATAGTCGAATATTTCAACTTCTTCTCTTTCACCCCAATCAAAATATTCATCCGCCCATCCAAAACTGCCGGCAGAAACACGAAAATTGCAACTGAACATGGCGTTTTTGTTTTCTTTATCAAACCAACTCCAGTCGGGGTCAGGATCAAGCAAGACCCAAACAGGACCATAGGACGGATGAGACCATCCGGTTTCCCAACGATAAAATCCCTGGTCGTTAAGCTCTACTCCAGGTATGCTCATTTCGCCGGTTGTTGCATCAATGATGATCACAAAATCTTTTCCGGCTGCATATAACGAAGGAAATCTGTAAACTTCAATACCAAGTGATTCAACGCCCAATCCTTTATAGACAGTCTGTGTCCATTCCTCTTCAAAAAATTCGGATTCAAAAACGCCTTCAGCATAAAATTCCCAAACAGGTTGAAGTGTGATGGCCACTTGCAACTTTTCTATCGCAATACCGCCGGAAGTCTCCTGATTCGGAATGGAAAGCGTGATGGTATAGGGTTGAAACAATTCCAATGCAGCCATGTTATAACTGATCTCAATAGGGACTTTTGTGTCTTCATTGGAGAAACTGACCTGTGTTGGCGAAACTGTAAACAGGCTTTCCGCACCGCCGCAATCAACCGAAATGGTGCATGTTGATGCTGAAGCGCTCTCGCTCATGTGATATAAATAGACCACATATTTCCCCTCGCTGTCTGCATTGATTGAATATTTTGCCGCATCGAATGAAGCATAATTTTTTCCTCCAAAATCAAACAACGTTTTTTCGTTGTCCTTACAGGAGTTAGTCATGAACAACAGCGACAATACGCCGATTAAATATATTATCTTTTTCATGTTATGGTATTTTTACTGATTTTAATTATCCCGTGGATTTTGTTCTTTCGCATCAATCTCCGTATTGCTGTCAAATTCCTTTTGCGGAAGCAACGTAACAAACAGTGGATCATCGGGTCTCAAGGTTTCCTTGCTTGGGTGATTGGATCCGGTATAATCACGTGTGTAACCCAAACTTAACCGGCGCAGGTCGAATGCGCGTCCCATACCTTCGCCCCACAACTCTACACGGCGTTGAAACAGAATTTCATCCATAAGAGTAATAAAATCCCCGTGCGTATCGGTATTCCATGTTGCTGCATTGGTACGGTTTGCTAAGCGGGCGGCATAGTTGGAGTCGCGTTTGGCTCCCAATTCGGATAAAAGAGTGCGGGCGGCAGCCCAGTCGCTTTGACGACATGCTGCCTCGGCGGCAATCAATACAGCCTCTTCCGCACGGGCAGAAATTTCGTCTCCCACGTTGGTTATCAAATCGGCGAAACGGATTTTGATTTGCCAATAACGACCATGTTTTTCAAAATAATCGGGATCACTGGGCTTTTCCATAATAAATCCCCACCAGCCTGTTTTCCGTGCATCGGTAGCGGGAATCTGCTCATACAACCATTTATCAATACATTGAGGCGCCCTGTCGCCGTATCCGCCTTCCGGGTCCATGTGCGTCATGTAATAAGCGTAAGGACCGGATTGATCTGTAATGACTTCAAATGCCCACAGAACGCTTTTTGAGTTGCGATTGTTGAATTTACCTAATTCGCCCAAAGTGGACACACGTTCCAATCCGGGTTTTTTCAGCGCTTCATTAGCATATTTGGCTGCATTGTTCCAGTCCTCCATAATTAAGGCAACCCTCGCCCACAGAAGATATGCCGTATAGAGGTCTATGTGCGAAGAGTGAGATTGCGATGTACCTGCCTCTAAGAACAAATCGGTTGCTTTTTTGAAATCCGAATTGACTTGAACCAAAACATCCGCCACAGTGCCACGCGGTTTTCCTTTTGTAGCGGCAGTGGTAGGTTCGGTATAGATGGGAACGCCCGGCTTGCCGCTGTTGATGGGATAATTTCCATGGCAAAACCATTCGTACAGGCAAGTGTAAGCCATACCTCGCAAAGCGTACGCCTGTGCAACCACGTCTTTTCCGCCCGAACCCAGTTCGGATAATTTTTCTTCGTTGGCAATCACATAGTTTGCCTGAGAAACAATGGTATAATTGAAATTCCACTGGGAATATTGACGTCCGGAAGTGCCGGTGTAATCGTCGTCAATCCAAAACATGTAATCATAAAAGAACCAGCCCTGCCCCTGATCTGCCATGAGATGATCTTCTCCATGCAGGTCTTTCACTAATGTCATGGCAGACATTCCCGGGTTTTCATGCGACCAGTTGGTTGACCATGACGGCTCATGCAATGCTCTGTAAATACCATTCACGGCTACCTGAGCGCCTTCAACCGTTTCAAAAATCACTGTGGCGGAAACGGCATCGGTTGGCGCTGTATCCAAATCGCAGGATGGAAAGAGGGAAACGGAACCCCATATTATGAATAAATATATGATTTTTTTCATCTTCTTATTATTTAACGGTTTAAAATTTTAAATCAATACCCACCGAAACAATCCGAGTCGGCGTATATACAAAATCCGTTCCGCCTGTAACACTGTACTGAGGATCCATTCCTTTCAGATGAGTAAATACATACAAATTATCGGCAACGCCATAGATACGCAAGGCTTTAATGCCTATTTTATTGACGATATTTGAGGAGAACGTGTATCCCAAAGTAATATTCTTGATGGAAAGATAGGAGGCATTGATCAGCATATTATCGGTATAAACCGTAGCCGCGCCAATGTCGTAACGTGGGATATCCGTTATATCGCCCGGTTTTTTCCAAGCCTTGAGCAAATCCTTATGCTTCGCCTGCGATGCGTAATAGAAATTCATCAATTGCGCCTGATAAATACCGTCAATCATTTTACCTCCCAAAGAGTAATTGACAGCAATTGAAAAATCAAACCCTTTATATAGCAATTGGGTGCTAAGCGCGCCGAAGAAAGTGGGGAAACGGCTACCTGCCACGTATCGGGATGCATTTGCAGCCCCAGTGCTATTGGTAATATATGGTTCCATATCATCGTTGTCTGCCCAATAGAGTGCGTTTCCGGTCATTGGATCTACCCCTGCCGACCGGCAAACATAATACGAATAGTAAGGTTCTCCTTCGCGGATGATGCGGTTGCCGGAAATAATATCCTTTCCTTCTTCGGTTAATTTAAGCACTTTGTTTTTAAGCGTTGATCCCATTAATGTGGCTGACCATTGTAAATCCTGGGTTTTAATAATTCTGCCGGTTACTGTCATTTCGATACCGCTATTCAGCATACTGCCGGAATTGCGCGAAAAACCGTCGAAACCGGTGGAAAGCGGCATCGGATAATTCAATAACAGGTCGGATGTTTCGCGCCGATACCATTCCAAACCTACTTGCAGGCGTGAACTCCATAATGAAGCGTCTAATCCCATATTAAAGATTGAACTTTTTTCCCACGTCAAATCCCTGTTTTCGATAGAAGTTACCAAAGCGCCGGATTCATTGGCATTTGCCCATCCCAGATCGTACATTGCCTGCCATGGATAATAATCTCTGCCGCCGCTTGATTTTACGATGTTATCGTTACCCTGATGTCCGTAACTGGCTCTTATAGCCAGATTGTCCAACCATGACGAATAATCAATCATAAAATCTTCTTTCGATATCCGGTAATTAGCGCCTACGCTCCAAAACGATTTCCACCGGTAATCCTTGTGAAAACGCGATGAAGCATCGGAACGGACACTTGCCGAGAGATAATATTTGTCGTTAAAATCATAATTGAGACGTCCCAGAAAAGATTCAATACTGTATTTGTCTGAATATCCGTTAATATCGGTTACTGTGGATGCTGCATCCGGTTCGTACAGACCGCCGAAAGGGAATCCTGTTTTTTGACCTGAAATGACAGTGTATTTATAATCATAAAATTCATGAGCAGCCATGACATCAAAATGATGATCATTCAGCGCTTTTTTGTAACTCAAAATTTGGTTGGCGGTATAACTCAACACGGAGCCGGCGCTTTTGGTTACCCGACCGTTGGAGTTGGCGGCATTTCCGAAGAAAGGGTTATAATAAGTCAATCCGTCGTTTTCGTAATAGTCGAAACCCAGACTGATTGAAAGTTTTAGCCCCGTAGCCCATCCGGTGTCGCCAAAATCAATATGTCCGCGACCGGAAACATTATTGACGTTATTGGTATATTTATCATCGTAGAGTGTGGCAATGGAGTTGAAATTACCGCTTGATCCTGCAGGACGGTTCGGACCGTAGTCGAACATTTTTTTGCCAAATTCATCTAATAAAAAATCTCCTGTCGCCGGATTACGCTGATACACCGGATAGATCGAAGACATCAACTGCGCTGAATACCACACATTGCTTGTTGCCGATCCGGAAGCGCCCAACGAATTTGCCTGTGATCGCGCAAAATTGGCGCCCATACCGATAGACATCCAGTCCACAGGTTTCGTTTCGATATTGGTTCTTCCGGTATAGCGTTTAAAATCGGTGGTTGCCAAAATACCGTTATCATTCAGGTAACCGAATGAAAGAAGGTATTGCGTTTTATCTAATCCGCCGCTTACATCCACAGTATATTCCTGACGATATGCGTCGCTACGCGTTACTTCGTCCAACCAGTCGTCCTCCCATAACAATTTGGCGTCGCCGCGGATTAATCCGGTTCTGGGATCAAGCAGCCATTTGGAAGGATCATCACTGTAAACAGGATAATTGAATGGGTTGTACTGTTCCTGACTTCCAAATATTCTCAGTGAACCTTGAGACATTTCGTATAAGGCATTTCCGCCTGCCTGATCGGGATGAACGCCATTTTGTATTTGTCTGTTGTAGAAAGCGGAAAAATTTGATTCAATAAATTCTTTCGCGTTCATGGTTTCATAGCGGGGGATTGACCGGCTGGAAATACCGAAGTTGGCTTTAACGTTTACTTCCGAAACGCCACTTTTTCCTTTTTTAGTAGTGATCAGTATTACCCCGTTTGCGCCGCGCGAACCATACAAAGCGCCTGCCGAGGCGTCTTTCAAAACGGTCATTGTTTCAATGTCGTTCGGGTTGATCGCATTAATATTGCCATCGTAGGGAACCCCGTCCAATACATACAAGGGGGTATTGGCAGCATTGATGGAACCCAATCCGCGTATGTAAACGCTTGAGCCTGAACCGGGCTGTCCGCTGCCCGAAGTAACCTGAATACCCGGCGCCAAACCATCTATGGCTTTTGTGATGTTGGATACTTTTCGTTTTTCCAAATCTTCGGATTTAACGGTTACCGCTGATCCTGTAAACGAACTCTTTCTCGCTGTTCCATACGCAACTACAATTACCTCTTCAATTGCCTGCGCATCTGCCTGCATTTCCACATGAATTACCTGTCTGCCGCCGACCGCAATTTCCTGCGTCGTCATTCCCACAAACGAGAATTGCAAAATAGCGTCAGCAGAAGCGTTAATTGAGTATCTTCCGTTCACATCCGTTACCGTACCTTGAATGCTTCCTTTTACCACAACCGATACGCCCGGTAAAGGCTGTCCGTCATCGGCTCCGGTTACTGTACCGGAAACCTGCACTGTTTGGGCAAGTACGCTACCCGCCCAAAAACATAAAATTCCAATTATTGTTAAAAATTTTTTCATAGAATGATTTTTTGATTAATTTTTTGATTTTACATGTTTTCACCGGAAATGACTTATATGTTTGCCAAACCGGATTTTTTCGTTAATTTACTTTCATAGATTCAATCCATAGACTCATTAAATTAATATTACTATATCACTTATTTTTAAAAACGGGGCAAAGATAATCAAAAAAATAAAAAAGAAAAATAAAATTTGTATTTTTTCAAGGCAACCGCATCAAAATATAAAGACAAAATCAAAACCTGATGATAACAAATGTAAACCTGATTTTTCACCTGATTGATTAATATAACAACCTGAGTAACTTAAAACTCCCTCTCATTCAAGCTAATTACCTGATCTGATTCTGAATCAGTTAATCAGGTTTATTGTCTGCATGTTTCTTTGGTTGCTCAGGTTGTTTTGTTTTTTATCAGGTAAAAATCAGGTTTATTCCCTTGCATAAATTTTGATGCGGTTGCCCTGATGTTTTTTTATTTTTTCTTTTTCTTCGGTTTGATGCCGCCGGGTTGCCGATGATGTGCAACAGCCGGTTTTACTTGTTTCTGCTTCGGTTTCGCGTTTATATTCGGCTGCCGGAAAGGATCCAGCAAAGGAGCGGGTTTCTCTTTATATCTACTAACAATCAATGAAATGATTCCCAAAATGATGAATGGAGCGCTCAGCAATTGTCCCATGTTGAACATCATGCCCTGCTCGAAATCTTCCTGCGGGTTTTTGATAAACTCTATGCAGAACCGGAAACAGAATACCATGATCAGGAACAAGCCGAAGATGAGGAAAGGTCGCGGACGGTTGTCGGATTTCCGGTAAACGAACCGCAACACAACGTATGTCAGCGCATAATAGAGCGCCTCGTATATCTGTGTGGGATGTTTTGCAAGGGTTTCGCCGTGCCGTTCGAAGATGAAGCCCCAGGGCAGGGTGGTAGCGTGTCCGTATATTTCGGAATTCATCAGGTTGCCCATGCGGATAAAGAATCCCGCCACGCCGATCACGATCACAACGCGGTCGAGTACCCAGATGTAAGGTTTCTTCGTTTTCCTGCCAAAAAGATACAACGCCGTTAAAATTCCGCAAGCGCCGCCATGACTTGATAAGCCGCCATTCCACACGGCAAAAACCTCCATCGGATTCTTCAGGTAATAGGCGGGATGATAGAAGAAACAGTCGCCGAGACGGGCGCCGATGACCGTTCCCAGAATCATGTAGATCAAAGCGCGGTCGGCAAAATCGTCGGGTACCTTGTCGAATTTCAGTAATTCCCTGAAAGCGTAATAACTCGCAATAAACGCGCATCCGTACAAAATTCCATACCAGCGGACGGTTAACGGACCGAGACTGAATGCTTCGGGATTTACGTTCCAATGTATCAACAGATCAATCATAACGATTTACGATTTTAGATTTACGATTTTAGATTTACGGGTGAATACTTGTGCTTCGTGGTCGAGCAGCCATTTTTTGCGCTCTAATCCGCCGGCATATCCGGTCAGCGAACCGTCGGCGCCGATCACGCGATGGCACGGAACGATGATCCATACCTTGTTCTTTCCGTTGGCAGCGCCTACAGCGCGTGCGGATTCCGGCCTGTTTATCATTTTCGCAACATCGGCATAAGCGACGGTTTTACCGAAAGGAATATCCAATAAAGCATTCCATACTTTTTGCTGAAAAGGAGTTCCTTCCTGTTTTACAGGCAGATCAAAGCATGTCCGCCGTCCGGCGAAATATTCATCCAACTGTTGAACGCATTTCGCAAGTATTGCCGAATCGCTATGCTCAACCATTTTCCGGTCGTTGCAGAAAACAACCGAACAAACGGCATCCAGCGAAGCCTGTATTTCAATCCATCCAAGCGGCGAATGATAATAGGTTGTTGCGTTCATTTACAGCGTTTTACATCAAAAAAAACAATATTTTGACGTTGCAAGATACGAAATAATCGGTTTTGGTACATTGTTTGCTGTGGTTTTTTCGCAAAACCTTATTCCTAAATGTATCCCTTAATCGCATTTTTTATCCAAAAACTTTGCGCCTTTGCGCCTTTGCGAGATCATATTATTTCTCGCAAAGTCGCAAAGTCGCAAAGGTTTGAGATGCGTTTGTTCTTTGTATTGATGATCGGGATAACCATGATTATTACGTCCTGCGTTGGCAGAGGGCAGCATTCCGTTGCGCCGGTTTCCGGTTTTTCCGATTCGGTAAGGGTGGAATATGCGCAGGGATTCACCATCGAAAAACATGGCGGCATTACCTTGCTGACGGTTTCCAATCCGTGGCAGGGCGCGAAAAACGTGATTTACCGTTATGCGCTGTGCCCGAAAGGTAAGGAGATTCCTGCCGAATATTCGCAATACACCATAATATATACGCCTGTGGAACGGGTCGTATGCCTGTCCACCAAACATGTAGCGATGCTGTCGGCTCTGGGAAAAACGTCGAGCATCAAGGCGTTGTCGGGTACGGCTTTCGTGTCGGATTCAAGCGTCCGTAAAGCCGTTGAAATGGGTTTGGTTGCAGATATTGGCTACGATCAGGGATTGAACTACGAGAAAATCATCAGCCTGAACCCCGACGTCATATTTGCTTATGGCGTGGGCGGTGAACTAACCGGCAGCAAAGCGCGGCTTGCCGCTCTGGGACAAAAAGTAGTGTTCAACGCCGAATATCTCGAACGAACTTCGCTCGGACAAGCCGAATGGATTAAGTTCATGGCTGCGTTCTACGATTGCGAAGCGCAGGCGGCAGAAAAATTCAACGCCGTCAGAGACGAGTATCTTTCGCTTTGCCGTTTGGTAAAAGACCGCAGGGAAAAGCCGAAAATATTATGCGGATTACCGTGGCAAGGAACATGGTATGTCCCCGGCGGCAAAACATGGATGGCGGCAATGATAGCCGACGCCGGCGGCGATTACATCCGGAAGGAAAATACATCGCACGAAAGTATTCCCGTAAATATCGAAACTATGGTACATCAGGGAAGAGCAGCCGATCTGTGGATCAACACAGACGCCGCCCGTTCGCTCGACGAAATCAGCAAGGTAGATGAACGCCTGTCGCTCGTCAAACCGTTTCAAACCGGCGCCGTTTACAACAACAATGCTCGTGCAGGCGTCGGCGGGGGCAACGATTTTTTTGAATCGGGCGCAGTCAATCCGCATATCATTTTGAAAGACATGATTATAATTTTTCATCCCGACATGCTGCCTGAGCATCATTTATATTATTATATGAAATTGGAATAAATTTTTAACGTATAATTCAAAAAAATCATCTATTTTTGTGTAGATATTAAAATAATGTATAGGTTTGTTCGATTTTTATACGCTTTTCATTCATGAAGAAGATAGAATCTCTTATTTCTCCGCAAACAACCGAGTTTGTAACTCTATGTCGAAGATATTTCGAATATCTTGGAAAACTGCCCGATAAAAAGATTTCGGATTTTTGGATCACGCAATTACAAATGTTGTCTGAAATTTACAGCGGAATATTTCATCTTCCCCAAATAACCGCGCGTTATTCGTCTGAAGTTGAAAAATTTGTTACCGAACGGGAGTACAATCATATTTTTTCTAATCTGGTTTCCTATATCGGCGCGTTGGATAAGTTTTTTGATTTCAACGATCTGAGCCATCCCGGCGCCCTGAAAGTGGTTGAAGTCAGCCTGTCGGAAATACTTACCGATATTTACCAGGAGTTGAAAGACTTCGTCATGCTTTACGAAACCGGAACGCTCGAAAATATGAACGACGCCATTGCAGACTGTTTCGATACTTTCGGGAGATATTGGGGCGTTAAACTGCTGAGCGCCACCCGCATCATCCATGTAAACCTGTACCAGCAGCGTTATGCGGAAGCAAAAAAGGCGTCGCAAATAGATGAGGAACTGGAAGAAGAATTGGCTGAAAATGAGGACTACGAAGACGACGAATTGTAATTCGTTTGTATCCGAAATATCTAATGAAGAACTAAATGCGTTGCCGCTGGTATCGTTTGAGGGGAAAATCCATGTGATTGACCGTCTGATAGAAGCCGAATCAGCCGTCAATTGGTTAAGGTCGTTTCCGGTGCTGGGATTTGATACCGAAACACGCCCGTCGTTTACCAAAGGCAAGATGAATAATGTTGCCCTGTTACAATTATCTACCGATAACGAAGCCTTTCTGTTCCGCCTTTGCAGAATGAGAATCCCCCAAAGTCTGTTACAGTTGTTGTCCAACCCAAATGTATTGAAAATAGGCACTGCCATTCACGGAGATATGGATGTGATAAAACGGTCGGTAAAAATCAAGCCACAAGGATTTGTTGACCTGCAGGAAATCGTACCGGAATATCATATAAAAAACCTAAGTCTGGCAAAAATGGCAGGCATCGTGTTGGGCGTCCGCATCTCGAAAGCGCAGCAAACGTCCAACTGGGAAAACGATACACTTACCGAAGCCCAGCAACGCTACGCCGCTACCGACGCATGGATGTGCTACCGGATCTATGAAAAACTGAGAATGGAAAATTAGTTTCTCAATTCCAGCTGCTCGTTCCTTTGTCCAACATCGGCTTGTTGA
>Ga0082212_10006596_pt1 | contig 15543 bp, 15 predicted proteins | sample TergutNt197P3_FD_71548 | JGI IMG/M metagenome (GOLD analysis project Ga0082212, IMG submission 71548) | Neocapritermes taracua P3 segment gut microbial communities from Petit-Saut dam, French Guiana - Nt197 P3 | ecosystem: Host-associated > Arthropoda: Insects > Digestive system > Gut ...
CTTCAGCCGCCTCGCGAATAATGCGCCATGCCTGAACCCGGCTTATGGCCTTACCCCTGCGATTGCTGCTAAAAATATATTCTCCCTGCTTATGTGGTAAATACATACGGAGAGCCTCTATTGCCTTTGGATTCAGCGCGATAGCCTTTTCCTTACCGGTTTTTTTCTCCGTCAATGCAACATGTGAGCGAAACGCGCCGTTTTTCTCGTCGCAAACGTCATCCCACTTAAGACTTAGCAGGTCGCCAATTCGCAGCGCTGTACACGTTCCCAGCACAATCATCACATAGTTTCGACGGCTGCCCCGTTTCAGCCAGTAATTTGCAAGTTGAATTAACTGTTTTTTGTCTCTGATAGGTTCCGTTGCCGCCATGAAAAATCTTTCCTTTCGTTTACATGAAATGAACAGGCAATGCACCGGCTTTGCTGGTGTATTGCCTGTTCTTTTTGTCTTTTAATCCGGATATGCCGTTTGCCTACGAAATTTAAAGTAGATAGTTTAAAATTACTCCGCGTGTAAGTTATTGGTATATAAGATGATATTTTAAAATGTAACCTTTAGTATCAAATGTCACGAACATATATTTTATACGCAAATCATTTGAATTTACAACCGTTTTGATGTGAATATTTTGAAAGATGTTCATCATTTTGTAAATAAATCCAAAAAAATAACAGTTAAAGCCTGCAAAACGCCTAACTATCTATCAAATAAGGGGTAACGCCGACAATAAATACAATTATTGATACTAAAGGTTACATTAGCAATGACAAATCTATAATGGAGAAAGATTATGCCTTTACCCACTGCAGGAAATAAAAATATTGGCAACCGTAGTCCGTATCCGGCAGTTGTGCTGGTTATGCTGCTTTTCCTTATTCCAATCCATGCGCAGTCGGACATCCCAAGCGTGATGGACGCAAGGATTGCAGTGATTATTCCGGAAGTACATATCCCCAGGCCCGTGCCCGACCCCGCAGGTGAAACCGCGATTATCCGGACTTTTCTGGAAGCCGGGTTTACCCGAATGATGGATCAAAATCAGGTAAATACCCTTCGCGACAGCGATATTGTCAGATCAATGGTTCAAGGCGACATGGCGGCGGCACAGGACTTCGCGCTGCAGTTCGGTCTTGATTACATCATAGTGGGAGAAGCATTCAGCGAACTTATAGGAACCCTTCAAGGCGGAATGGTTTCTTGCCGCGCCCGGCTTGAAGCCAGGATGATTCGGATAGATACCGCGCAAATAATGGCAACCAACGGTTTTCATGAAGCCGGCCTCGACCTTACCGAACTCCTGGCTTCTAAAAAAGCCTTCGAAAACGCTGGAAAAAAGATGGGCGAGTATATGATTCAGCAGCTTATGAAGCGGGAAGGCAATGCCAGAACTGAAATAAAACTTCAGGTTACCGGCATACCCAGTTTTTCGAGATTAAATGAATTTCTGAAGATACTTCGTGGAATGGATGGAGTCACGCGCGTCAGCAACCGCGAATTCGTGGGCGGTACCGCCAATATAGACATTGACGCTACTATTTCGGCTGAAACCCTGGCGGGGATGATTGATGACACAAAAGCGTCGCGCGTGGAAATCATTGAAGCATCGGGCAACGCGATAAAGGCGGCGATGCGTTAAGGAAACGCTGATTTATCGGAAACGATTAAAGTTTAAAAGAGTTTGAAAGAAAATTAAAACAATCTGGAGGAAAAAAACATGAAGCGCATATTTAACCTTTTGTTCCACATGATTTTAACGATTTCTTCGGTCATCTTTATTTTTTCGGGATCGGCTGAAGCTGAGACGCGCATGAGCATTGTGGCGTTTGAAAACGCCTCCCGGGTCAAGGATTCATCGTTCGGCGGCGGTCTGGCTGATATACTGCTTTCCGAACTCATGCAAAATAAGAACTACTACATGGTAGAGCGTCTGGAACTCGATAGGACGTTGAATGAACAAGGCCTATGCATGAGCGGTGTTTGCGAGGACTCGTCTGCGTCGCAAGTTGGTAAAATTCTAAACCTTAATTACATTGTGACGGGCAAAATCATTGATGCAAGTTATGTAACAAGTCAACGCCAAGGGCAAACCGTTAATATAGGCTCGGGCGAGAGTTCGAAAACCGTAACTACTACCGCAACCATAAAGGTACTGGTAAATATAAAAGTGGTTGATGTGGAAACCGGAAGAGTTGTATTCTCAGACAATTCAGAAGGACAAGCGACTTCCAGTGTAACGATAAATACAGATGACGGCAACGTCAACTCTAGCACCGAAACATGGTCATTTTACGCTGTTGCCGCTCGCGAGGCGATCGGCCAGGTGGCTCTAAAAATAATGACGCGTATCGATCCGATAGAACCCTATGTGATGCGGGTCAGGGGCAAAGAGATAGTAATTAGTATGGGTCGTAACGATGAAATTAGAGAAGGACAAAAATATATGGTCGTAAGAGAAGGCGAACCTCTGCGTGACAGAAACGGGGAGATTGTTGACGTAGAGACGATAAAAGTGGCCGAAGTTATCATTAAAAGACTTGAAACTAATTCGTCTTACTGCGAAATAAAAACACGATACAAGGAAGAATTTATAAAACCGAACGGAAAAAGTGGGAAGAGAAATATTGAATTACTGGAAGGGGATATCCTAAGGCCGATTAATAACCTCAAAAGCCCTTTATTTGGGTTTAAGTTAGGCTCCTAAACCCTATACGCTGTTCCTATTGAAAGTAATAGGTTTATGTCGGAAACCGGCAGAGATACTTCAACTGATTTTTTGGTTACGCTTTTCATCTCGGATACTGCGGTAACTAAAAAACTTAGTGAAGTCATAAAAAACAGGGAAAATAAACTGTTTCGGAAGACGCTGGGACTCCCGAAACAGTTTGTTCCGCCGCTTTTCTTTGAAGAGACGACAGAAACGGCTTCGTCTTCACGCCGTTATTTTTTAAAATCCGCAGCCGCCTCTGCTTTCCGCCCGTATGTCAACGATGAACAATGCAATTATCGCCCTATAGAAGATGGCGATTACATAGTATTCAAGAACGAAAAGGGTGATATCGTTCTCCGTCTGCTTTTTATTGCAGCTTCAAACGTTAAACTTGGATACAAAAAATTTTCGATCCAAAAAGGGAAAAATATCTTTATAGGCAGAGATGCTGCAAATGACATCTCGTTTGGATTTAGCGACCGTATTTCAAGGGAAAAACACGCCGCGCTGCACGTTGACGGCAACGGTTCGATTTTTATTGAAGACTTGAAACGTAGCGTGGGCGTTTATGTAAACGGCAGATTGACCCATTCGCAAAAACTCGCCATGTATGACGAAGTCTTCATTATGGGACTTTCGATTATCAATTTTGGTAGTTTTATTGCCGTCCGCGATTTATCTCTTTCCTGCAGACTGACATCAAAATCTGATTTTGACGCAAAGCCGCCTGTCGCCGAAACAGCCGAAACAGAGATAAAATACTTCATCAGGACTCCACGGATACAAAAATCGCTTGACAACGACGTAATTGAAATTGAAGCGCCACCGAATCCGCCAACCGAAGATAAAACTCCGGCTATTTTGGTATTAGGGCCAAGCGCGACGATGTCGCTTGCCATGATGGCAAGTTTAAGCATATCAATTACAAGCGCGTTAAGCCGTGGAAGTATGATTACGGTAGTCGCAAGCGGAGTTATGGCGCTCGGCATGCTTTTAGGTGCAATAATGTGGCCGACTTTGTTGCGCCGTTATCAAAAGCGAAGAATACGCGAAGCGGAAAAGCACAGGCAGGAAAGATATTCCGCCTATATATCCGAGATGGAAGAAAAATTGTCGGCAAAGAGTGAACGCGCGGTACGCTTGCTGAACGACAACTTCAATCCTTCGCCGGAAGAATTGTGCAGGTTTCTTGATGACGAAAAACGCCGGTTTCGTCTTTGGGAACGCTCATTTGACGATAAAGATTTTTTGAATGTTCGTTTGGGGTTGGGACAAAGGCCGTTTGAAGTAACAATCACAATTCCAAAACAGGGATTTCAGTTGTACGAGGATGAATTACGCGCTCTTCCCGTTAAAGTCGCCGAAAAATACAGCGCGCTTTCGGGCGTTCCCGTTACGCTCGATTTTATGGACAACAAAACGGTAGGCATAATCGGCGATAAGGCAAACATAAGGAATGTTGTCGATGAAATAATACTTGGCCTGGCTTCATTTCATTCATATGACGAAGTCAAACTGGTTATTGTTTCTTCCGAAAAAGAATCCAGATATTATGAATACGTAAAAAACATTCCTCATGTCTGGAGCAACGACAGGAAGCTGCGCTATTTTGCCACGAATAAAGATGAAGTCCATTTCGTGTTCAACGCGATTGACGATATTGTCAAAGAGCGTGAAAATAACAGCGAAAAAAAGACGGAAGCCGATTCCGTACCCCATTTTGTATTTGTTATTGCCGAAGAATCATTAATAGAAAATGAAGCATTATTAAGGTATATGGAAAATCCCGATAATACCGTCGGGATTGTGTCGTTATTTGCTTACGGCGATATTTACACGCTTCCCAAAAACTGCAGAACCATCATACAAACCGATAATAATCGCAGCGGTTATTACAGCAGGGACAGGCACGACAACAGGTTTATTGAATTTTCACCCGACAGGCTGATTCGCGACGGCGTGGTCTCCTTCATGAAAAAACTGGCCAATCTTCCCGTTAAGGTAGACGCTCGTTCTTTGAGCGTACCCGATCGGGTTTCGTTCCTGCAGATGTATAAAGCGGGCAATGTCGCCGACCTGGAAATTGAAAAGCACTGGAACAATAATAATTCCGCCAAATCCCTTGCCGCTCCGATCGGACTTATGGCCGGCGACGTACCGTTTTCCCTTGATATACATGAAGCATATCATGGCTGCCACGGGCTTGTTGCCGGGACGACAGGTTCCGGCAAGAGCGAGTTTTTGCAGGCGTATATTTTATCGCTGGCGATTAATTACAGCCCCAAAGAAGTCGCGTTTGTTCTGGTGGATTTTAAAGGCGGCGATATGGCCCGCCCCTTTATGGCAAAACCCAAAACCCCGGCGCTGCCGCACCTGGCGGCCACTATATCCAACTTATCCGGCAACACTCTATACCGCGCTTTGGTGTCTTTTGAGGCTGAAATCAAGTGGCGGCAGCGTTTGTTTAACGAATCCGCAGCGGCATTGGGCGTTGACAAGCTGGACATTAATTCATATCACCGATACTACAAGGCGGGAAAATTGGCCGTTCCTCTGCCGCACCTTATTATAATTATTGATGAATTCGCGCAATTAAAAACACAGCAGCCGGATTTTCTGGCGCAGCTTATAAATGTAGCGCAGGTAGGGCGCAGTCTTGGCATCCATTTGATTTTGGCCACGCAAAAACCAAGCGGTGTCGTGGACCCGCAGATATGGAGCAATTCACGGTTTAAGGTCTGCCTAAAAGTTGCCGACAAACAGGATAGCATTGACATGATAGGCAAGCCTGATTCGGCGACGATAAAGAATCCGGGACGCTGTTATGTTCAGGTTGGATATGACGAAATTTACGAATGTGTCCAGTCTGGATTCAGCGGCGCGGATTATATCCCCACCAGAACATATCTGCCTGATGATGAAATTACGGTTCAATTAACCGACAACACGGCAACGCCTATACACAGCGCGCGAGTCGATTTGTCTACCAATAAAACCGATAAGACGCAACTGGAAGCCACGGTAGCCGATATTGTCTCGCTCGGTGTCGCCAAAAACCTGTTTGTTAAACCGTTGTGGAAAGATATGCTGCCGGAAAAAGTGCTGCTCGGCAGTCTGGATAAGGAAACCAAGTCGCTGCTTAAGGCAACTATTGGATTAACGGATTTTGTGCGAACACAGGAACAAAAACCTTTCTCCATTGATTTCACAAATAGCGGGCATATTGCGATTTACGGGGCAAGCGGCACGGGAAAAACAACATTTTTGCAGACTCTGGTTTATTCTTTGGTTTGCGATTACGCGTACACTCCCGATGAATTAAACATATACGCGATGGACTTCGGCGGAAGAAGTTTGGGTTATCTGCGCGCGCTCCCTCATGTCGGCGGTGTAATTTATGATGGCGACGATGGAAAAATCGCGGAATTTTCGGAATTGCTGCAAAACATTATTGATGAACGCAAGCGCATATTTGCCGCGAACAACTGCGGCACGTTTAATGATTATTGCGTAACCGGAAAGCAGCGGATTCCGGCGATATTCGTAATAATAGATAACTACGCGCGTTTCCATGAAAAATATTTTGATTTAGCCGAGAGATTTTTCGGGATTTTCAGTTCCGGAAAAACCTACGGCGTGTATTTTGCCGTTACGGGCAATACCAGAAACGCAATTTATTACAAGGTAACCGAGCATATATCCACATATTTTACCTTGAAAATGAATGATTCCGGCAACTATTTCGACATTCTTAACGTCCGTCCGCCGATTACGCCGGAAGACATAAAAGGCCGAGGTCTTACCGTTTTAAACAAAGAAGTCGTGGAATTCCAGGTCGCGTTATCCGTGGACGGCGAAAACGAAACCCAGCGTGTGTCGGCAATATACGACAGATATGCCGAAATAGCGCGGCAATGGAGCGGAACGCTGCCTGTTAAAATCGCGGATGTTTCCCACGGCGAAACTCCGGATTCCTCTGAAACTCCAGTTTTAAGTTATGTCGCCGCCGCAAAATCCAACCCGCCGGATATCATTTTTGATGATGACAACACGCTTGTGCTTGGCGCTTCCGCGTCAGGGTCATCGCTTTACGGGCTTGACTTTGCGACGGATTTCAAACTGGTTGTCTGTGCCGACACCGCCGCTGATTTGCTCGATTATTATAAATACGCGATAAAAAATATATTGTCTAAATCCAACAGGCGCGTTGTGTTTATGGATAATGACGAGGCATATTACGGCGCGATAAGCACGGAATACGCCTCGTGCAAATATATCAAAGGCGGCGATGAACTGTCGGCCTTCTTTGAAGAACTGAAACCTGAATTAAACGCTCGTCTGGAAAAAGAAGGAAACGCAGATGATAAATTGTTCATTATCATTTCAAATTACAACGGTTTCTTTGAAATGATGACGGACGAACAAGCTGTATTTATGCGGAAGATTACAAAACATATTAATGCCGCCAAGTATGGCATTTGTTTTATATGCGGGTTTAACGTCAATGATGAGAGAAACAACGACAGGCTGTTTATTGATCTTGTGATTAACGCCGAAAACTATGTTATTTGCCCGAACAGTTGCGAGAAAGTGATTGAAAAAATAGAGAATTTTCCTCTTATTCCCGATGTTCGGCCGACAGACAGTTATTTTTGTCAAAAAGACAGAAGTACGAAAATAAGGCGGTGATTTTCATGAGAAAGCTATCCGTCAACATTGATGTTCCCGCAATCGGACAATGTCACGATTTTCTGATTCCGGCAAATATGGCGGTAAAGGACGTTATTTCGCTTATAACGAATATTCTGGTTTCCGAATATGGAATAGCGGGCAATGTTTCAGACGTAACGCTATTTGGCAAAGACGATGCCAGAGCGTTAAGAACGGAATGTAGTTTGGTGCAACTCGGAGTTTCCGACGGCGCTAAGCTTTTACTAATCTAGGGAAATGCTGATTAAGGACATTTCCTGTTAAGGAAGGAGTGTTTATGATATGGGATACCGGATAAACTATTCTAAAGTTGTTGCTCAGGCAAATTTCATAGCCGACTGCGCGAAAGAACTTTCGGCGCGATCAAACCAGCTTAACGCTATGGAACAAAACATTCGATCGGCATGGAAAGGCCAGGCATCCGACGCGTTCATTTCCCGTGTTTTGACTTTGCGCGGAGAGGTCGACAGGACGAGCCGGCAAATGGCTGATTTGGCTTCAACAATCAAGACCAGCGCGGATAAGATTCAGCGTGAGGATGAAGAGGCTCAAAGACGCGCCGCCGCTCTGAAATAATCCGGCGGTTGGCGATTATGATTTTTATTACAAATAATTAAAAGAGGAGATTGTTATGGCAACTAATGCGTTTGATGTCACACCAGAGGAACTTGAATCATCGGCTGCAAAAATTGAGGGAAAATGCGGAGAATTTACCCAGGCTTACAGCAGCATTTATACCGCTACTACCGACCTTCGCGTGAAGTATAAAGGCGAGGCAAGCGATACATTTAACAGTCGTATCGAAGGTTACAGGAATGATTTTCAGGCCGTGGAAACAGCGCTGAAAAACTACATTCTGTTTCTGCGTGATTATGCGTCAAAGATGAAAGCCACCGAGGGCGAAATCAAGAGCGCCGCCGGTCAGCTTAGCGTCGGACAATAACTTACAAATATTATTCTGAACTGAAAAGGAGATTATTTATGCCACAGGTAGTAGTAGATTCGAGCGTAATGCGCGACAAAGCCAAAACCATTCAAACGGCGGCGACAAAAATAAACAGCCTGTATGCCGAAATGGATACCGAGATAACCGGAATAAACGCCAAAATGAAAGGCACCACTATTGAAACCGCGGTAAAGCAGTTCAAAAGCATGAAGCCGAAATTCGACAGCATATACACGGATATCAACAGGTACGGCGACTTTCTCACACAGGCGGCCACGAGTTACGATCAGGCTGAAAACGCTGGAACACAAGCGGCGCAGCAGCAGGGAAAGATATTTTAACTAGGTAATTGCACAATCATAGGAGCGCGGACATCATGCCCGCATATTAATGAATAAACGCGGGCTGATGAACCGCGCTTCCCGGCAAAGCCATAAGGTTTTGCAATTACCTCTTTATGTTGATTTTTCCGGCTTCATCGGGATGGATTTTGTGTCTATTCAAAAAAGCGTGGAAATGGAGAAGGATATGGCACGGGTTTACGTAGAATTTGGTCAACTTATACAATTTGGCAACGATTGCAGGTCAATATCCTCAATGATTGACGGCATAAAGTCTGCTTTTCAGGGTACTGTCGGTGCGTTGGACTGGGATGTTCAATATATGTCAGATATTAACAATACCGCAAAACAGCTTACACGAAAAATGGACAACTATGTGCAGTCGCTAAGGAGTTATCAGAGTTTTTTGTACGAAACTCATGATAAATACGCAAAGCTGGAAGGCGGGAATAACTCATCTGGTTTAGGTGGCGCTGCTGCGGCGGTTATGGCGTGGAACGATTTTAACGATGGTGTAACTGCACAAGTAGGCGGAAACGGAACTGTCAGCCAAAGCAATAGTTCCTGGAATTGGGATAAATTTGGGCAGGACGTTTTGATGGGGTGGGCAGGAAACATTCCAGTTATAGGAGAGATTTTATACTTTACTGACGTTCTTCAAGGCAAAATGTTTGGCTTGGTAACTGGTGGCATTAGTACTGGTCTTATTGGATTAACTTTGGCTGGGTTTATGGGGCCTACAGGGCTAATTGCTGGTGTTACCATAGCAGTAGTCATGCCACTTGTTGGCGCTATACAAATCAATGGTAAATCTATTGCTGAGTGGACAGATCAAGCTTGGAACACGGTCACTAAAAATGTTGGCAACGCAGTCACCAGTGCAGCTACCGCCGTCGTCAACACAGCTAAGAACATTGGTAAAGCACTTGTATCATGGTAGATAATTATACGGCATTTACCATGTTTGTATGAACGAATAATTATTTTTGTGGGGAGTATTAAAATGGAACAATTGTTGCCTATAGGAAGTATTGTAATACTTGAAAACGGTACAAAAAAAATAATGATTTATGGAAGAAAACAATTGGCTGCTAAAAACCAGCAAAAATACGACTATGTTGCCTGTTTATATCCGGAAGGCAATATTAACGACGAATTCACATTTCTTTTTAATCACTCTGATATAAAAGAAGTTGTGCATGAAGGATATCGTGACGAAGATGAAGAGAAATTTCTAGCATTTTTAGCCACCCAATAATGCCGTGGATACCTTAAAAGAGGCCGTGAAGAAAGTAATGCATCTTGGGTAGTTTTGTGGCTCACATATTATAAATTTTTCCGGTATCGGTGGGATGGGCGCAAGACCTATTCCGCCGATACTTGGAAATGGAGAATGATATGCCTCGTGTTTACGTAGAATTTGGTCAGCTTAAACAGTTTGGCAACGATTACAGGTCAATATCCTCAATGATTGACGGCATAAAGTCCGCTTTTCAGAGTACTGTCGGTGCATTGGACTGGGACGTCCAATATATGTCCGACATTAAAAGCACCGCTGATCAACTTACACGAAAAATGGATAACTATGTTCAGGCGCTGAAGAATTATCAGAGTTTTCTATACGAGGCTTCTGATAAATATTCGAGGCTAGAAGGCGGAGATAATTCCTCTAGTATGAATAGCGTGATGGGAGGGGCACCACTTATTGGAACTGCGGTTGTCGGCACAGGAGCGTCTCTTCGAGGTCCAGAAATACAACATGAAATACATGCATACGTCGAACCGCAACCATCCGCAAAAGGTGTTTCCAGTCAAGATGTAACGCGAGGACTGGCGGAAGGACTGGCAGGAGAATTGTTGGAATCAGGACTATTAGGAGAAACCCTGACTATTCCAGGGGCAGGTATTGTAATAGGTGTTGCTGTAGGTATCGGTAAGGTTGTAGAAGCTGGTATGGACAAATACAATCAAGGCGCGTCCACCCAGGAAATAGCCGTAGAAGTAGTTTCTGAAGCAGTCTATCAAGGTCTTAAGATCGGTGCTACGGTTGCCGTTGGAGCGGCGATTGGTGGAATGGTTTCCGGCCCACTTGCCCCTGTTGGCGTTGTTGTTGGTGCCGTTGTCGGGGTTGCGGTAGGATTGATTATGGATGCTACAATACGAGAGCCGGTGAAAGCAGCGGTGACAAGCGTTGGTAACGCGGTTGTTAGTGGTGCGAAAGCGGTTGTAAACTTCTTTAAAAAATGGTAACCACATGCTATGTACCATTTTTGCATGAACGAAAAATTTTTATTTTGAGAGGATCCTTCAAATGGAACCATTTTTGCCTATAGGAAGTATCGTAATACTTGAAAACGGTGAACGGAAAGTGATGGTTTATGGCAGAAAGCAAGTTGCCGCCAAAAACCAGCAAACGTATGACTATGTTGCCTGTTTGTACCCGGAAGGCAATATCAGTGACGAATATACCTATCTTTTTAATCATTCAGATATAAAAGAAGTTGTGCATGAAGGGTATCGTGATGAAGATGAAGAAAAATTTCTGGCAAATTTAGTCACATTTTAATAAATTAAGTTTTAGCTAAAATGTTCTGATTTCAAGCATAATGAAAAGGAGAATTGGCATGAAAGAGTATTTACCCCTCGGTACGGTAGTTATCCTAAAAGAAGGCGAAAAAACCATTATGATCTACGGAAGAAAACAAATTCATGCGGAAACCAAAGTCATGTATGACTATGTTGCCTGTCTTTATCCGGAAGGAAACCTGAATGAAAAATATACGTATTTATTTAATCACGACCAGATACAGGAGGTTCTGTTTACGGGTTTCGTAAATGGCGCTGAAACAGCTTTCCTGGAAGCATTAAAAAAGGTCGATGAAGAAAACAATGCATCTTGAGCAGGTTTGCGTTTCCCATATCGGCGGACGTCTTGGTCACGAAGATAATTTTTTGCTCAATGGCGGGTATATTACGCCGGATGAGCAAAGAGAAATGGCAGGGAAGCGATTTATTTGCCGTACAGAAAAAACATCGGCAAATATTCGCTTCTTTGCGGTTTGCGATGGCATGGGCGGTCATAACGCCGGTGAGGTCGCAAGCAATATTTGCGTCACCCGGCTTGCAAAACTTGAAACTGCCGTCCAAAACAGCGGCAGTTTCAAGAATATTGTTGAAATATGTCATAAAGCCGTATCGGACATCAACAGTGAAGTTTGCGCGAAAGGCCGGGAAAATTCCGCGTTAAGGGGGATGGGATCGACGCTTGTTTTGCTTGTCATGCGCGGATCGGAATGTGCCGTACTTAACGTTGGCGACAGCCGGGCGTATTTTTTCGACGGCGCGAATATTTCGCAGATAACGAAAGATCACACTGAAGGGCAGCGTATGCTCGATTTAAATATTCTTGCCCCTGATGAATTAATAAATTTCCCGGCCCGGAAAAATCTGAATCGTTATATCGGTTTTTATGAACCGGGTTTTCCGCTTAAAGCGGACGAATTTTTCATTAAAACCCAAAATGGGCTTATCCTGCTTTGCAGCGACGGCGTCAGCGATTCGCTGACGAATGTTGAAATTGAAGAATATCTTCGGGCGGAATCAAACATCAAAATTGCCGCACAAAATATAATAGAACGCGCGGTTGCAAAACATGATTCCGATAACGCGACGTTAATAATTGTTCCTATCAAGGAGTAATCTTTATGGCTGAATCAAATTTGACGGGCAAAACGGTTCTCGGCGGCTATCTGGTCACGGAAGTACTCGGTTCAGGGGCTTTTGGAACAGTTTACAAAGCGATAAAGAAAAATCCGTCAGGCGAATATGTCCGCGCGTTGAAACACATGACAATCCCATCCGAAAAACAATATGAATCCGTCTTTAATTCCATGGGTGGGGATTTGTCCAAAGTCGATGATTATTTTTCCGAAATGCTTAAAAACATTGTTACGGAAATTCAGATATTGAATGACTTTTCTGAAAAAGGCGTTCAAAATATTGTCCGCTATTATGAGAATGACATAGTTTCAACCGAATCGCCAAAACGATATAACATATTTATCCTGATGGAATATCTGACGCCGCTGTCCAACTATATTTCCCAAACGGATTTTACCGTAAAAGACGTTTTTCAACTTGGATCGGACGTTTTGAAAGCGCTGGCATTATGCCATGACGGCAATGTGATTCACCGTGATATAAAAGATGACAACATATTTGTATCCGCTAATGGAGAGTTTAAGGTAGGTGATTTCGGCGTTTCCAAAGTTTTGAAGGATAGTTCAAAAGCCGAATCGCTTAAAGGAACTCCTAATTTTCTCGCGCCGGAAGTGTATCTCGGAAAAGAAGGTTATACAAAGTCGGCGGATTTATATTCACTCGGCATCGTCTTATATAGATTACTTAACTACAGCCGCAATCCTCTTTTGCCGCACTTCCCAAAACCCTATGGTTTCCAGGACGAGGAACGCGCTTTTGATGAACGGATGCAAGGGAACGTTCCCGATTTGCCTTCTCTTGGCGGAAACCTTATCGGCAATGTAATTTTGAAAGCCGTTGCCAATGAAAACGAAAGATACTCTGACGCAGTGGATTTTTTTAACGCGCTTGAAGCAGCCGCAAAAGGCACGTCACGTGAAATTTTAGACACAAGGATAAAAGCAATTGCGTCTTCAGGTCATAAAACTATTGCGAAAAATGAAAAACCGGTTTTCTCGGAAACCGTGGGAGAAAACGTTTCTTCCAATGTATTAATTTCCCCACTTGAAAGCGAACCGACGCATGCGGTCCCGCATAGTGATTTATTTAATACGTTTGGTCATAAACCTAATCTTTCCATTCCTGAAATCAGTAATCCTTCATCGAATGCAGCAGCCGCTTCGGGCGCTAAAAAAGGCGGAAATATGATAAAAAATATTGCTATTGCAGTATTATTACTTGTTCTAATTGCCGGCGGAGGTTTTTTCGTCTTGAAGACAATGAACGCCCCAACATCCTCGGGTGATCAAAACTACAACTCCGTAACAATGGAAAACAATGAAACCGCGGCCATTGCAGGTCTGATGGCACTCGGTTCAGGTCAGTCTTCTTATTCGAATACAAACAATGGTAGATATACAAGTATCAGTGGTCTGATTGAGGGTGGTTTTATTGACGTCCGATACGATGCGCCTTTTGACGGCTACATATACGGCATGAGCATTACTTCAGGGATGCCGGAAAATGTTCCCGTATTCGGCGCTTACGGCGTATTTATAGCAACGCCTACAGAACCTGGCGGCTCGGGTCGATATAGATTTGGCCTCGGCAGCGATATGGCTGTTCGTTATATGGGATTGGCGGAAGGCGTTACAGCAGCCGCACCAATATGTGGCAACACCCTTTGCAATCCGGGTGACGTACTTGGCAAAACACAACCGGCGCCGCCAACACCGACACGCATTACTCTGACCGCCGGAACGCCTTTTAAAGTTAGCGTTTTGTCGGATCTCTCAACGATGACAGTCCGGAAAGATGATGAATTTGATGCCGTACTATCAGAAAATATTACTATTGACGGTTATATTGTGGCGAGACGTGATTCCATCGTTAAAGGGATGATTTCCAGCGCCGATTCCGGCGGTCCAGCAAAAGGTCCTGCGAAGTTATCGTTGCTAATTACAAAACTTACTCTCACGGACGGACAGATGGTATCTGTTATAACGAATGAACACACGGTTGAAGGTTATATTGACGCCGCCGCCGCGGGAATTGGAATTGAAGCGGCACTGAACGTGTCGCGTGCCGCTACCGGCGGCGGCGGACTGAGCAAGCGCGACATTAGCAAGTTGGCTGCGGCGCAAAGCGAACCGGCCATAGTTGCCCGCGAAACTCCTATCACATTCAGACTGGCATCCGACTTGACCGTTACGATGAAAAAATGAATGTCGATACAGTTGTCATACAGATCACTACCCAATGTCATTTTGATTGCGCTCAATGTTATATGGAAAGAGGGCGGGAAGACATTCCTTTTGCAATGGCATGTTCCGTCATAGACGAAGCGCGGCAAAACGGCGCGAAAATGCTGCAAATAACAGGCGGGGAACCTATGTTGCATCCCCGGATTTTTGATGTTATTGCTTATGCAAATAAAAATGGGATGCTTTCAGCTTTAGCAACATCAGGCTATGGCTTGAATTTAGAAACCATAGTCCAACTTCAAAAAAACGGACTTAACGCGCTTTGTGTTTCACTAAACGGTTTTTCCAAAAATATCGATAAAAAATCACGTGACAGTCACGCGCCGGCTATTAATGCAATAGAAATCACAAAGAATATTAATTTTTTTAAATTCATAAATTTTGTGGCAAGAAAAGATAATATTGACGATTTGGAAAAACTTATCGGTTTTGCTTATCAAAACAATATTTCCGGGATTAATATTTTAAATAATATCGAAAATTTCAAAGGGGAACTGAATTCCGGACCTGACGAAAACGGCCTGAATAAGCTGGCGGCATTGATAAAAAAACATCCTGGTTTTTTAAATGTAGAGCATTGCTATTTCAGATTGCAGAAACTGACAAACCCAGAAACAAAAATACAATGCGATGCGCTTGTTTCAACTTATTTTGTCAACGTAGATGGCAGTTATAGCCCTTGTTCAAAAACTCTTTATCTTAAAAGGAAAACTCTTACGGAATTATATAAAGTTTCTCGTGATTTTCAGAACAATTGTTATACAAATAATCAATCTCCATCTTGATGCGCACCTGTTTAATTGATAGTGTTTTTGAATAATGGTATCCGGATTAAATCCGGTATCGGAAAAATGCCGGGCATATAGGGCCGG
>Ga0082212_10006597_pt1 | contig 15542 bp, 6 predicted proteins | sample TergutNt197P3_FD_71548 | JGI IMG/M metagenome (GOLD analysis project Ga0082212, IMG submission 71548) | Neocapritermes taracua P3 segment gut microbial communities from Petit-Saut dam, French Guiana - Nt197 P3 | ecosystem: Host-associated > Arthropoda: Insects > Digestive system > Gut ...
GCTGGAATGGGACGGCGGCGCTTTTGCCTCTGAGCCTTTAGGGCCGGTAGTGAAGGGAAGCAGGGACGGGCCGGTCGGGCTTGAAGTTTCTGTGGCGGACCAGACCGTGACGCTTGAGGCGGTTGACGGGGACGGGGACCCGGTAACGGAGGACGTCGAGTACGGCATCTGCGATATGGAGCCCGAAGATGGTGAGGATCCGCTCATCACATGGCAGGCCGGCGCTGTGTTCAGCGGGCTTGAGCCGGATACGGAATATACCTTCTACGCAAGGTTTACGGGGACAGGCAATTATAATGTTTCTGAAATGACGGCCGGGGTGAAGGTCCGTACGGAAAAAGCTGTGCTCACGGGCACGCTGGCGCTGACTTCGGGCGGCAGCCAGGTCATGGCCGGCGAGGCAGTGGCCTACGGGCAGAAGCTGACGGCGGATTTCACAGGGCTGGCTTCAAGCCCCGTGATCGGCGCCACTTATGAGGCGCTGGGCGGCTTCACTGTGAAGTGGTACCGTGCCGCTGAGGGCGCGGAGACCGGGACGGGCACCGAGATCGGGACGGGCGCGGAATACACCCTGGTGCAGGCGGATATCGGGGGGCAGATATATGCCACCGTCTCCGCGGCGAACTGCAAGGGGACGGTAACGTCTGTGACAACCGGGACGGCGACGAAGGCGGCAGCGCCCGCGGGACCGTATGAGCTTGCTGTCACCGGAAAATCGGCTGACAGCGTGACGCTTTCGGCGGTGGACGGGTCGGGCGAAGCTTATGGGGCCGTCGTTGAGTACTGCATAAAGGCCGAAGACGGGGAGGAAGCCGTCTGGCAGACAGAAGGTACGTTCAGCGGCCTTATCCCCGACACGGAATATACATTCCAGGCGAGGTTCAGGGAGACGGGGACGCACGAGGCTTCGCTGGAGGCCGAACTGGCTGTCAGGACAGACGACGCGGTTTTGGCCGGCAGCATTACACTCAAAGCAGACGGCTCAGCCGCGGGAGGCAGCGCGGTCTACGGGCAGGCGCTGACGGTGGACACGGCGCTGCTTACGTCCAGTCCTGTACTTGGCGACGGATCCCTTGGTCTCCTCGGTGAGATATCGATAAAGTGGTTCCGCGAAGCGGGCGGCGGCGATGTGCAGGTCGGCTCGGGCCCGGAATACACGCTTGGGGCGGCTGATGTTGGCGAAAAGGTCTACGCGTCCGTCAGCGCCGTGAAATGCAGCGGATCGGTAAGCTCTTTGCCCGTGACGGTTGGCAAGAGGCAGCTTGCCCACTCCGATGTGACGGCCACAGCCTCCGCGTCCAGGCCTTACGACGGGACAAACAGCGCGATGAGCCTGGTTTCCGCGGCGATCACAGGCGGCATCCTTGCCGCTGACGCGGGGATGGTCTTCATACGGGTGCGCGCGGCGCTGTTTGATGATGAAGAGCCCGGCGACGGCAGGAACGCAGGCACAGGCAAGGGCATCTCATTCGAATGGGAACTGCATGACGGCGGCACTGGCAGCGAAGCGTATAAGTACTATCTGCCGCCCGCGACCGAAGGCTACGGCCTGACATCTGATATAGAAAAGGTACCTTTGATCGGCATCTCCGTTTCGGCGGGGGCCTCCGCGTACACTTACGGGCAGACCTCAGGCGTGAGCGTCTCCGTAAGCCCGTCCGCGCTTACTGGCGCCAACGGCATCAAGATGCATGAAGGCGCAGGCGGGCCGGTGCTTGACGCGGTCAGCCTGGGCGTGACAGCGGCGGCGTTCGACGATCCGAATACCGGCGCGGATATAAATATTACATATACATGGGCGCTCACCGGCGCCGACGCGGGCAACTATGAGCTGCCCGATCCGGCGGACTACTCGGTCACCGCGGCCATCGTGAAGGCGGTCATACCGGCGCCCGGGCCCGTGGACGTGCCCGTCCACTTCACAAACGCAGCCGAACAGGAAGCCGACCTGGCGTCAGTCATAGCGCCTTACAGGCTTGGGGACGAAGCGCTTGTATTCACGCCGGGCACAGCCACAGGCGACGTTTCCATTATTGAAACAGGCTCTGTAGCCTTCGACGTGGTATCAGGGAAATTGATATTCCGCATCGACGCTGCCGCAAGCGAGGAAGACGACGGCAACGTTGGAAAGACGGCGACGATTCCGGTACAGATAACAGGTTTCAGGAACTATGAGCCGACATCCGTAAATGTGGTCGTAAGGGTCGTCGACAGCGACCATGTCGTGATCACGACGTCCGGCGCGCTGCCGGAGGCTACGGTGGGCATGCCTTACAGCGCGCAGCTTTACGCGACGGGGACGAAACCGGTCACCTGGGGCCTTGAGGGCAGCAGCGTACTGCCGGCAGGATTGACGATCTCGGCCTCCGGGCTGATATCGGGGACGCTTTTAATCCAGGACGCGGGCACATATGGCTTCACGGTGAAAGCGGAGAACAAATACGGGGATGAAAAGGAAAAAGACGGCAAAGACACGGCGACGCTTTACATCGTCGTGAACAAAGCGAACCTGACGGGCACAGTCGCGATCAGCGGCAATGAGTCCTTCGGGGAAGTGCTTACAGCGGTGGAAAGCGTCTCGTCCGGCGTTGACGGGCTTTCTGCCGGGACGCTCACCTATGAGTGGTTCCGCGTCGCGCCCTTTGTCGATACCAGCCTCAAGAAAGGGGCCGACCCGACATATACGATCGTGCTGGCCGATATCGGCAGAGTGGTCTATGTCGTAGTCACGGCTGAAAACTGCAACGGGTATGTGGTGTCGGACGCGACCGGCGTTATCGAAAAGACCTTCAATGAAACGCCGCATGCGCTGAACGCGGAAAAGACGCCTGTTAGCGTTACGCTTGAGGCGGTCGACGACAGCGGCGCCGCGCTGGGCGGGGTCGAGTTCAGGCGGGGGACGGGCGCCTGGCAGGACAGCCCGGTGTTCACGGGCCTTGACCCGAATTCGCCGTATATATTCTACGCGAGGGTCAAAGAGACCGCGACGGGCAAGGCGTCGGATGTCATCAGCCTGCCCATAAGCACGGATAAGGCGCCTCTTAAGGGGTCTGCCGGGATCCTTGCGGACGGCGCGGCGATCGGCGGGACGCTTTACTTCGGGCAGGAGCTGACGGTTGCGATAACGCCGCCGGGGCTGACGTCTGAGCCGGTGGTCCCGGATATCGGGGCGCTCACTTATACATGGTACCGTCTGGACGGGGACGGCGAAAGCATAAGCCTTGGCACAGGCGCGGCATATACGCTTGTGCTGGGCGATATAGGTAATGAGGTCTATGCTGCCGTGAGGGCGGCGAACTGCGCCGGGGAAGTGGTTTCCGCGCCGGTCGGGCCGGTCGGACAGTCGCCCGCGGCCTCTGCGCCCGCAACGCTGAACACAATTATTACACCCGTAAGCGTCACATTTGAGGCGCTTGACGGGGACGGCAAGCCTGTTTCCGGGGTCGAGTACCGCGTAGACGGCGGCGCATGGCAGGACAGCGCGGAGTTTGGCAGCCTCCTGCCGGATAAAGAGTATACCTTTGAGGCAAGGATCAAGGAAACGGCCACGCACCAGGCGTCGGGCGTGACTGCAGTGAATGTCACGACGGCCAAAGCCGTGCTGGGCGAAGGCGGAGGCGGAGGCGGGGTCCTCGTCCTGGTGGACGGCGAAGAGATGGAAGGCGCGCCGTACTTCGGGCAGGTCCTGTCGGCGGTAGTAGCGCCGCCGGGCCTGACGTCCGATCCTCTGATAGCGGACCTTGGCGCGCTTACATATACCTGGTATTGCGCCGTGGACGGCGGGGATGACGAAGTGCTCGGCACGGGCTCTTCGTACACGCTGGGCCTGGGCGATATCGGGGAATCGGTCTACGTGGTCATCACGGCCGCCAACTGCGCCGGCGATGTTAAGTCCGCGCTTACCGCACCCGTTGAGCAGGCGCCGCCTGCCGTAAGCACTTTCACTGTGACAGCGGTAATAACGGCGCTTACCGTCACTATCACCGCACTCGATCAGGACGGCATCCCTGTCGGCGGCGTTGAGTACAGCATAGGGGACAGCGGCGTCTGGACGGACGACGCACTATTTGACGGCCTTGCGCCGGATACGCCTTACACATTCCAGGTGAGGGTGAAGGAGACGGATACGAATAAGGCCTCCGACCCTGTGACCATAACGTTTACGACTGACAAAGCATCCCTGACCGGTTCTGTGACGCTTTTGGCGGACGGCGGGGCGGTCAGCGGCGGCACGGCGCACTACGGGCAGACGCTCACGGCCGATACCTCCGCCCTGGCGCCTGTGCCTGTGATAAGCAGCATCGGGGAGCTGGCCTACAAGTGGTTCCGCGCGGCAGACGGCGGCGAAGACGAAGAGATAGGGACCGGCGCGTCCTATGCGCTTGGTGCGGCCGACGTAGGCGAAACGGTCTATGTGGTGGTAACGGCCATGAACTGCCGCGACGCTGTGGAATCCGGCCGCGCGGCGGTGGTGAAAAAGGCGATCGCGGTATCCGGCATTGGGCTTACAGGCCTGCCGTCAAGGGTATATGACGGGACGGACGACGCCACGGCAATGGTCACGGCGGCGGTCGATCCGCTCGAAATGGAATGGGACGATAATGTCACCGTTACGATCAAAGACGCACGGTTTGCCGACAAATCCGCAGCCGGAGGGAAGGCAATATCAATATATGGCTGGGAAGTGGATGGGCCGTTTGCGGGCTGCTACTCGCTTCCGGACCTTAGCGGTTCGCCGTATGCGGCGCCGGGGCTTTCAGCCTCTGTAACGAAGAAGGGGATCACTGGGCTTGAGGGCCTGATAAGCGCGGGGGCGAGGGCGTATAACGGCACAGCGGACGCTATGGGCGTCATCGCGGCGGCTAAACCTGCCGCGGCGAACGGCCTGGTTGTCCCGGACGGCGTTAAGATCCTTTCCGACGACGACCTTTCGATCGTGTTCGGTTCGGCGGTATTTGCGGACGCGAACGCGGCGAACAGCATAGAAATAGTGTATACGCTTGGGCTTGCCGGCGCCGATAAGGACAATTACAGCCTGCCGGCAGGGACGCCGCCTGCCGTCTACGGAAATATCTCGCCGCGCGGGATAGCCGTGGGCGGTATCGCGGACCTGACGGGCTATACTATCAGGAAGCCTTTTGACAGCACGGTTGCGGCAGGCACGCTTTATGCGCCGGACGGCGAGACAGAAGTAAGCACGCTTCCGATATCCGACCCGGTGCTTTCCGCATACGATCCCGAAGTGGTCGCCATGCTTGTGCCGGATCCGTACCCGGCCGCGGCGGCAGGCGAATATACCGGAAGCAGCGCCGTAAGGGTGGCGGTCGTACCGTCCGGGCCGGGCGCCGGGAACTATACGATCACCGGTACGATGCCAAGGGTGAACGCCTCCATTATAAGCAAAGAGCTTGTGTTGGTGGATCTGGTGAACTATGCGAGGATCGGCGACGCCAATATGCACAGGCTGAACCTCTCCTCGCTTGTTGAGGGAGTGCCCGCGGCAGACCCGGTCGGCGGCCTTGTGTGGAAACTGGGCGCGGTCACCGGCGATCCGATATTCTCGGCCACAGGCTCGCCGCAGCTTGTGAAGGAAGCAAACGGCGACATGAGCCTTACTTACAGGACGGATATGGCGCTTACCGCCGCCGATGTGTCGAAGACGGCGACGATACCGGTCACGATCGAAGGCTTCCTTTATTACAGCAATGTGGTCTCGTTCAATGTGGAGATAAAGCTTACCGCGAGCAACCCGGTGACGATCGAAATCGTCCCGACGGCTTCCGCGTCGATTGACAAGGTCTACGACGGCCTGCCGCTGGCCGTGAAGATAGTGGCGAAAAACCCGGCGGCGGCAAATCCGAACGCATTGATAAACATCCCTGCCGCGCAGGTCATATGGACCTGGATGGACGCGGACGGCTCGGTGATCACCTCGGGCCTGGGGGCGGCCGGTTTGGACGCGGGGCCGAAAGTGCCCGGCGAGTACTTTGTCAAGGCGGAGTTTGAAAACGTTACCGTCTCTACCGTCAGGTACAGTGGCGAAGCCGCGTCCAGGTTCACCATCTCAAAAGCGATACTTACCGTCAAGGCGGAAGACAAGGAAGTAAAGAAGGGCGACGCGCTGCCGGAGCCCACCGTAAGCTACAGCGGGTTTGCCGAGGCGCCGGGGGACGCGGAGAACAACGCGCTGCTGCAGGCGGCCGTGGCTGTGCACACCGCGGCGGACGCCCGCGTGGTCGGCAAGTACGACATAGTGTTCGCAGACCAGGCGCTGCTCCTGCCCGACGACCCGTCAGGCCCCTCTGAGGCGGCGCGGAGGCTGGATGACTGCTATATGGTCGTCCATGAGCCCGGGGTGCTTTCGGTGGTGCAATTGACAGGCCTGTCCGTGGCGCCAAAGCATGCCATCCTCAGCGACAAAGCGGACACCGTCAGACTCGAGGTCGTGTTTGACCCGCCTGTCGATGACTTTGACAATGTAAAATGGAGCGTCGATATGACCGCCGACTACTGGACGTATTCGTCTTCGATCGACCCGGTCTATATCGAACGCAACGGCGACGAGTTCCTTGAGCTGAGCGCCCCTTACTACGAGGGCGGCAGGAGCTTTGTGGATGTGAAGATCAATCCGGACCTTACGCCGGTCGAGGCGAGGACGCTGCGCGTCAGGGCGACATATGACGTGACAGGCGAGCGCGCCTTCGACCAGAACAGGCATCCGGGCATAAAGCCTGCGCCGACAGGGCGCTATACCGCTGCCGGAACGGTGGAGATTCTGCCGCATACAGCAATCCTCAAGGGCACAACGAAGTTCGACGTGCTCGACACGGCGATTACGGCAAACAAGGCCCTCCTGGTACCGGCTCAGATACCTGTAGCCATTACCGAACGGCCTCTTGGGAGCATCAGGGCCATGACGGCTGAGGACAACAGCAAGGGGGTCGGGATAGACATAGGCAGGCCGCTCATTGAGGAGATACGGCTTATCACCGGGCCGGCCTCAAACGGGACCTATACGGTGCTCTCGACGACCGAGTTTGTGGCGACGCTCAGCGGCACGAACGGCAGGATGATAAACGTCGACATACCGTTCACAAGGAAGAACGGAAAGATATCGAATGTAAGGGTGGCGATCCTGCCTGCGGGCGCGACAGGGCCGCTCAATCAGATGCCTACGGCAATGGGCACGGGTGCGACCGCGGCCTGGAGCGTTGCGGCGGCGAACGCGTCCGACTGGATAATAAGCGAACGCGCGTTCACGTTAACGGTAGCCGAGACATGGCCGAAGATAACGCTGGGGCTCTCGGGGACACTTACGCGGGCCTTCCCGGAACAGACGGCGCAGCTTAAGGCGACGACGCCTGCCGGGATCGGCGAAGTTACCGAAATGAAGCTCGACGTCGTGATGAACAAGATAATAACGAAGAACACGCTTGCATGGGAGGATACACCTGCCGCGTTGGCCGAAGGCGGCACGACCTTGCCGATGGGCACGCTAGCTTTCTCGGGCGCAGGCCCGGCCATGTCGACGCCGGTCGGACTGAACCTGGGAGCCGGGAATGAGCCGGTGAATGTGATCGCAAACGGAAAAATCAGCATGACGGCCAAGAACGCCGGAGGCTATGCGCTGGTAGATGGCTATAAGCCTGTAGCGCTTCCGGGGACAAGCATCCCGGGCCTTGGCGCCGTGCCTTATGACGGGCGGACCGCCAAGTCGGTAACGGCGTCGCTGCCGGCGCTGAACGTTACGATCGCGGCGCAGACCGCGCTGCCGAAAGCCAAGGTAAGCAAGGCGACGATCCCGTTCATGACAAGGAGTAACGCGATCAACAGGTTCAATACGTCTTATGACATCGGCTTTGACCCGTCACTGGACCAGGAAGTCGGCGCGGCAAATATCCAGCTGATCTCAAATGACAAGAAGGTCGCAAACCAGGATCTTTGGGCGCTGGTATCGGATGTCTCGATCCACACGTCAAACGCGAAAGGCGCAAGGCCCGCGAACTTCCTTGACCCCTATAATTCCGGCAGCGGGACAGGGGTGCTGGAAGCGACATGGCTTGACGACGGGAAAGGGACTATCACCATCGAGGAGATCGGGACCATCGCGGCGAAGGGCGTCTCCGCGCTGAGGGTCGATTTTATCGGCGGGGCAAGACCGCTTATACTCGACTTCACCATCAACCCGGTCGCACCAACCGCCCTTAAACCGACAAACAAGAAGATGACAATCAATATGAACGTCCAGCCAATGATGGCAGCCGACGCGCTTACCGACCCGAACTCGGCCTATAACAGGATGGGTGATGTGAACGGGGAGTTCCTCATCATGAGGATACCGATCACGAGCAATGTGGACAACCTTGCGCTGAGCACCTGGGGGCTTGTAGCCGAGCCGGTGCGTGGGGGGACGACGCCGTTCTTCAGCGCCATGAACGCCAACGGGACCCGCTTCGGCAGCGAAAGCTGGGATTGGGACAACGCCATACAGGTGAGGACGCCCCTTGACGGAGGCGGCGAGCCCGTGCCCAATGTGATAGAGCTGTGGGGCGACAAACAGGCCTTGAGGGCGCTTGTAGCGGCGCATAACATGCCGGGCGGGAAGGCACTTACCACGGACATGAAGTACACGCTGAAGATAGGCGACGCAAGGGCGCTGGGTATACCGCCATCAGTGGTGAGCAGGATCGCAAACGCCAAGGGCGCCGTGCAGTCATTCGACATCGTCCTGAACCTGAGTAAGAAGGCGCCTGCCGCCTCTGTGGCCCTGGGCAAGGCCAGGATCGACATTACCAACCCCGTCTCAGTCCAGACAGGGACGGTGAAGCTTACGAACGCGGCGAGCCCAATCAAGTCGGTCGAGCTCTACGAGCAGCGCTTCTCCGACGCGAAGAAGAAGGTCCTGACGGAACTTGGCTATACGGAGAGCAAGCAGTTTACAGCTGTCGTGAGGCCGGACAGAGGGCCGCTTGAGTTTGATATCGTGAGGAAACCCGGGGCGCTGCCGCCGCCGAACGTAGCGCAAAAGCTCAGCTACAAAGTTACACTGGAAAACGGCCAGGTGATAACGAGCTGGAGCCTGAACGCGAAAAACGTATGGGTAGACAAGCCAATGTCGGTCAACCCGCTGCAGGGCGCCGCCAAAGCGGTCTACAGCACGAATAAAGTGGCGCTGAACAAAGGGGACCCGCTGAAAGGCGAGTCGGTCAAACTCGGCCTGACATCAACCGTCAACCCGAACATAAAGGTCGGCGCCGTCAGCATCGATTACACAAAACTTAACGTGCTTGAGAACAAGGGCTTCAAGCTCGAGCAAAGCGGGGAGAGCGAATGGACGATCTCCTTCGTCGACGGCAAGACCCCAAGGGTGTGGGATCCCAAGACCAACAGGACCGCGCTGAACAAGGGCGTGCCGAAAGCGATAGCTTCGAGCTACAAAGTGCCGGTCCAGATCTGGCCTGAGGGTACGTATGAATACAGGAAAGCTGCCGGGGGAATGTCCCTTGAGCTTGACGCCTTCGGCAAGCCGATACCTGTGGCGCTGACAAACCCGAACAACGGCAAGGCTGCAAGCAAGCCGATAACGGTGACTGTCACCGTGCAGATAAAATAGCTTACAAGTGCGCGCCGCCTGAGCGCTGAATAGGGGATGGGGCTGCAATATGGCAGCCCCGCCCCGCATGAAAAGGCATGGAAGACGCTTGGAAAGGCATTGGAGACGCTTAGAAAGGCATTGGAGACAGCTTACAAGTGCGCGCCGCCTGAGCGCTGAATAGGGGATGGGGCTGCAATATGGCAGCCCCATCGCCATTTGCCGGCGAACACAGCGGGGACGGTTCTTTTTGTGTTCGGGAAACACAGTGGGGACGGTTCTTTTTGTGTTCGGGAAACACAGTGGAGACGGCAGAGTATGCGAAAACAGCCGGGGGTAAACACGATTTTAGATTGGACCCTTGTGTTTTGCGTATTTTTTGCGGTTGTGCATGGTTTTTCGCGCGTTTTAGCTCTGAAACAGGCCTTTTTTGCCACAATAAGGAAGATATGCTAACTATAACTTACAAAAATAGAATAAATATACATTTTAATCGTACACAAGTGGAAAATTTACGCAAAAGTCGAGGTGTAAATCTAGTAAAGTCGTTTATTGGCAAGGCGTTGAGTGGTGTTGAGTGCCTGGGTTTTCACACAGCCGGAAGGTTCTTTTTGTGTTCGAAGGAGTTGCCTTATCAGTGCATGCTTCACAGGTCAATGTCCAGCAGTACGGGGCAGTGGTCGCTCCCGCCGACTTCATCAAGTATGGTGACGTCGTGCACAAGGCCCGCGATCCTGTCAGAGACAACGAAGTAGTCTATGCGCCACCCGGCGTTGTTTGCGCGCGCGCCGAACCGGTATGACCACCAGGTGTAGGCCCCTTCACGCTCAGGGTAGAGGCGGCGGAATGCGTCTGTGAAGCCAGCCTCAAGCAGCGCTGTGAACTTCCCGCGCTCCTCGTCTGTGAACCCTGCGCGGCCGCGGTTCGGCTTCGGGTTTTTCAAATCGATCTCCTCGTGCGCGACATTGAGGTCGCCGCAGAGTATGACCGGCTTTACGGCGTCGAGTTTTTCAAGATACTTCCGGCGGGCGTCCTCCCACTCCATGCGGTAGCCGAGCCGCACGGGCGCGCCTTCCTCCGCGTTCCTTGCGTTTGGGGTATACTCGTTTACCAAATACATATTATCGTACTCAAGGGTGATCGAGCGCCCCTCTTTGTCATGGCCCTCGGCGCCGATATCGTATGAAACAGAAAGAGGCGCGGGCCTCGTAAGGCAAAGCGTCCCCGAGTAGCCCTTTTTCTCCGCGCTGTTCCAATATCCTTCATAGCCGGGAAGGTCCACATCGGCCTGGTCCTTTTGCATCTTCGTCTCCTGAACGCAGTACACATCGGCGTCCGTCACGGTGCAGAAATCGAGGAAGCCCTTGCCGAGCGCGGCCCTAAGCCCGTTCACATTCCATGTTATTATCCTCATTATATTCTCCCTTTATATCTTCCCTTATATCCTCCCTTTATATCCTCCCTTGTATCCTACCTTTATATCCTCCCTTCGACGGGCGCGCCGTCCGGCAGTCCCTTGATCTCTTTTAAGTATATCCGCCTCATGAACAAAGCGGTCAGCGTAAGCGCGGAAATCTCGGCGAGCGGGTACGAGTACCAGGCGCCGTTGACGCCGAAATGCATAAGCAGAATATAAGCAAGCGGCAGGATGAACCCGATCTGCCTCACGACGGATATGACGAGCGCGAACATCGCGTGCGCAAGCGCCTGGAACAGCCCGACCGAGATTATTACGAACGCCCCCGGGACCCAGGAGAGGCTGATTGCGCGGAGCGCGTGTACGCCAATGTCGAGCGTTTCGGGGGAGGCGCTGAAAAGCATCATGATGCGGTCCGGGAAGAGCCAGAATACCGCAGTGCCGACAACCATGATAATCATAGCGACCTTGAAGGCGCTTTTATACGTCGCCATCAGCCTGAGCCGGTTTTTCGCGCCGAAGTTGTACCCCATTATCGGAAGCGCGCCCTGGTTCATGCCGATCACCGGCAGTATGACGAAGGTCGAGATCCTGAAATAGACGCCGAGCACGAAGACCGCGGACGCGTAGCTGAACAGCATCTTGTTCAGGCTGCTGATAAGAATCGGCATCATCGCCTGCATCACAAATGACGGGATGCCGACGGCAAGTATGTCGCGGATGGTCTGCAGGCTGAGCCGGAACCCCTTGAAGCTCACCTTTACAGCGTGCTTCCGGCTGAGGAATATATACATCGCGACCGCAAACCCGGTACTCTGCCCGATTACAGCCGCGTAGCCCGCGCCGGCCACGCCGAGCGCCGGCGCCCCGAGATATCCCATGATGAGGATGGGCGCGAAAACCGTGTTTGTTCCGATGCCGATAAGGTTGAACAGCATGGGGTGGAACGTGTTCCCTGTCGACTGCAAAATCTTCTCGGTCATCACAGAGAAGACGAACGGCCCCGAGCCGATCATGACGATCCGGCAGTATGTAAGCGCCATGCCAAAGATCGCGCCATGCCCCTGCGTCCCTGTGAACAACTGTATGAACGGCCCGGCAAGGAATATGGCAAACAGCGTGTAAAGCACCCAAAGAACAGCCGCGAACACGAAGCCGTGCGTGGCCGCCGAGTCCGCGTCGTTCTGACGCTTTTGCCCGAGCCTCCTGGAAATGAGGGATGTCAGCCCGACGCCGACCCCCACATTGATCGCCATCATGAACATCTGGACAGGGAAGACCAGCGTCACGGCTGTGAGCGCGTCCTCCGAGACCTTTGCGACAAAGATGCTGTCTACGATATTGTAGAGCGCCGCCGCGAGCATCGAAACCATCGGGGGCATCGACATATTGATGAGAAGTTTGTTTACGGGCATCAGGCCCATCTTGTTTTCCGGGGGCAATTGACCCCCGTTGCCGTTATCCTTATCCAAAACGATTACTATATCCTTTCAATACCTGTTTCTGCTAAACCCATCTGTTTTTCAAGACGCAGGAACCATCCCCTTTTGACCCCTTTTTGTCTGAATCCTTTCCTTGTCCACAAAAAAATGAGAGTAAGCCGTAAGCCGGGTTCTGTCGTGGACGGCCATCTATCTGGGACCGCCGTTGCCGACGGCCTCTTGCGGCTACCTACCGGGGATGCGCCGGGCAGGCGCCTCGCATAGCGAGCAGCTCCCCTTTGCCTTGCTCCGGGTGGGGTTTACACGGCCGCCCCGTCTCCGGGACGCCGGTGCGCTCTTACCGCACCATTTCACCCTTACCGGCCCGGGACTGTGCCCGGGCTTAGGCGGTGTGTTTCTGTTGCACTTTCCCTACGGTTGCCCGCGCCGGACGTTATCCGGCACCCATGCCCTGTGGAGCCCGGACTTTCCTCACGGCGAAAAACGCCGCGCGGCCGCCTGGCTTACTCTCAATTTGACATTTTATCACAATATCGCTGCTCAAACAAAACAGGCAAAGGGGGCGGGAGGGAGGGATGAAGGAAGGAAGAAGGAAGAAAGGGAGGAGGGGAGGAAGGGATGGAGGGAGGAAGAAAGGGAGGAACCCTTCTTCACCCAGCGGTCCTGCTTTTATATGCATCAAGAAACAGAAGTCGGTTTATTCACGCCTGCAGGCAGGGCTATTTTCACACAGCCTGCAGCCCCCACTGTGTTGCATAGTGTTGGGGAGCACAAAAAGAACCGTCCCCACTGTGTTGGGGAGCACAAAAAGAACCGTCCCCACTGTGTCCTCCTTGTATGATATACTTTTATTGCAATTGCAAAGGAGAGATGATATGGGACGGCATGGAACGATAGCAGGGAGGAAGGCAGCGCAGGATAATAAGCGCGCTGCTGTTTTTACGAAGTATGCGCGGGCGATAATGGTCGCGGCCAAGGCTGGGGGCGACCCCGCCTACAATGCGTCGCTCAAGCACGCGATCGACAAAGCCAAGGGCATCAATATGCCTAAGGACAAGATCGAGCAGGCCATCAAGAAGGGTACGGGGGAGCTTGCGGGGGATACGCTCACGGAGGCGCGTTTTGAGGGCTACGGTCCGTCGGGCATCGCGGTGATTGTCGACGTGTTGACGGACAATATGAACAGGACGACGGCGGCGGTGAAGCATATTTTTGACCGTTTCGGCGGCAATCTGGGCGCGCCGGGTTCGGTCTCCTATATGTTTGAACGCAAGGGCGTCATTCTGATCGAGAAGGGCGAGGCGGACGAGGACGGCATTATGGAGGCGGGGCTCGACGCGGGGCTTGAGGACGTAATTGACGCTGAGGAGTACTGGGAGGTGCGCACGTCAACCGAGGATCTTCACGCGGTCGCCGACGCGCTGCAAGGGGCCGGGTACGGGCTTGAGCAGGCTGACGTCGATTTCATCCCGAACATGGAAAGCGAGCCAAAGGACGGTCAGGCGCTGAAATCGCTGTCGAGGATGATCGACTCCTTTGAAGACAACGACGATGTCCAAAAGGTCTATACGAACTGCTCGGTAGCGCTCGTTATCGAATAGGGAAAAGGCCCGGAAAGCAGGCTGGGAAATTGGAGATACTTAAAAAACGCATACTGAAGGACGGCGTGGCTGTCGGCACTGAGATACTCAAGGTGGATTCCTTCCTGAACCATCAGGTTGATGTGACGCTGTTTGAGCTCATAGGGGCGGAGTTTCGGACGCGCTTTGACGACGTTGCGGACCGGGTGGACAAGATCCTCACGATAGAGGCTTCGGGCATCGCGGTCGCGGCGTTCACGGCCAGGTATTTTGGCTCTGTGCCTGTGGTTTTCGCGAAGAAGGAGCAGCCGAGCACGATGATGGAGGACTACTATTTCTCGGAAATAATGAGCTTTACGAAGCGCAAGCTCTCTTCGATCCGCGTCGACCGGAAGTTTTTGTCCGAAGGCGATCGCTGCCTGATAATAGACGATTTTTTGGCCCACGGCCAGGCGGCGATGGGGCTTGTGCATATCGCGCAGCAGGCGGGCGCCGAGGTGCTCGGGGCAGGCATCGTGATAGAAAAGGAGTTCCAGAAAGGCGGCGCAAAACTGCGTGAAAAGGGCATCCGCGTCGAGTCTTTGGCTGTCATCGAAAGGATAGAGGACGGGGCAATCACTTTCAAGGGATAGTGGTATTGCCGGGGACAGAGCAAAAAAAACACAAAATATGCGTGAAATGATATTGTAATCCCACGCGCTTTTATATATACTGCTACAGGGTTCAATTTTACCAAACCTATTTTTGTACCATCGGAAGGAGAGAGGGAGCGATGAAGAGATTTTCAGTTATTGTAATGGCTTTGGTGTTGGTATTTATCCTCGCGGCGTGCGGCGGGAACGAAAAGGCGGATACGTCAGGGGACGCGGGGAAGGAAGGCGATACGCTCACGATCGGGTTTATCTATATCGGCGCGGTGAACGACGGCGGCTATACGCAGACGCACCATAACGGCACGGTCAAGCTGCAGGACGAATTCGGTGATCTGATCAAGTGCGTCTGGATCGAGAATGTCGATGACACGAATACCCAGTCGGCAATGGACGCGGCAAAGCAATTGATAGACCAGGGCGCGGCCGTTGTGATAGGCACGAGCTTCGGCTTTGGGGCGCCGCTTTTTGAGATGGCGGAGTCGGGGGATTATGACGATATCATATTCATGCATTTCTCCGGGAGCGACATCAACGACCACAATTACGGCAACTACTTCGGGGCTATGGAAGAGCCGCGCTACCTTTCAGGCGTGATCGCGGGGATGCAGACGCAGTCGAACAAGCTCGGCTATGTAGCGGCTTACCCCTATACCGAGGTCAAGATCGGCATCAACGCGTTTGCGCTGGGCGCACAGTCGGTCAACCCGAATGCGACAGTCAGCGTCGTCTATATCAACAGCTGGTACGACCCGGCGGCCGAAAAGCAGGCGGCTGAGGCTCTGCTTGCCCAGGGCTGTGACGTCATCACGCAGCACGCCGACACGCCGGGCCCGCAGCTTGCGGCGGCGGAGGCGGGCG
>Ga0082212_10006598_pt1 | contig 15542 bp, 12 predicted proteins | sample TergutNt197P3_FD_71548 | JGI IMG/M metagenome (GOLD analysis project Ga0082212, IMG submission 71548) | Neocapritermes taracua P3 segment gut microbial communities from Petit-Saut dam, French Guiana - Nt197 P3 | ecosystem: Host-associated > Arthropoda: Insects > Digestive system > Gut ...
ATAAGCTGTTTCGGCGCCGGCAGTTCCGATCCGGCGTCAAGGGACGTTTTTTTCGCGCAACCCGGGGCGACTAAAAGCATCAGCATCACTGCCGCGAGCAAGTGCAGTTTATACCTCATGAGACAACTCCTGTCAGGTTAAATTCGCTTGACCGGCTATAGTATTGCTGCCGGGAATCACGTCCAGAGCCATGGTTTCCCTCTCTGCGCCCGGACGCCTATGGCATTGCTGGAGAACGCAGCGCCAGCACGGCGTTGCGATCAGGTGGGCCATAGGCGCTCCCGGCAGGATGCCGCAATGGCGAGGGGCGTCAAAAAGATGGGGTGGTCAGGCAGCACGATGCTGTATTCGGGAAACTCCTGCTGGAAAAGCTCCCAAACGCCGGGCAACGCGCATGAGCCGCCGGAGAGATACAGCGTCTCAATATCGTGGCCGCGTACGTGCTGCCGGACAATATCCGCCATTTTTTCAAAGACCGGGCGTACAATGGGCCAGACCTGCTTCCCTGCTGTGATCTTGAGCGTCTCGGCCTCTTCCAGTGAAGACCTGTTGCTGCCGGCGATGGTGAGCGTGGCGTGGCAGCCGCCTGTCGGTTCATCTCCGGAATAGACGACCTTGCCGTCCTGCAAGACCGCGATGCCGGTTGTGCCGCCGCCGATATCAACGACGGCCGCCCGGTCAAGGGCCAAAAGGCTGGCGACCGCAGATGGTTCATCAATAATGCCTGATACTTCTATTCCTGCAGCTTCCAACACATTGGCCGAGATGCGCTGGTCGGTGCCTGGGGGATAGGACGTGGCGGCCGCTTTGAACTCGACCCCAAGCTTGTCTCGCAGAGCCGTCAACTGTCGCCGGATGATGTCAACGGCGCCGTAAAAATTGAGTACAACGCCGTCACGCGCCACATCAGCCCACTCCAGGAACACGGCAACGGGCTTGTTGTCCGCGTCAAGCGCCATGCTGACCACATCGCTCGTGCCGAGGTCTATGCCCAAGCGCAACGCGCCATGCAAGCGAACCGGCGTCGAATCATTCACGATCCCGGCAGCCCCGCGCAGGCTCTCGGTGAGCCAGGCAGGGACGTCGTTTGTGCGGATCTTGCTGGTCATGTCATACACGCCTTTGTGTCCGATGCTAGTCGTTCACGTTGCCGTTTATTGCGCTCGGGCCAAACGTCCGGCAAATTTGTAACACCGAAAAAAATGGGGTGTCAATTTGGGTACCGGCCGACGCGTCACGCAAACGCCATGCACAGCGCGCCAAGACCGGCGAGCGGAAACTGCGCCCGCGTTGCGAAGGCGGACAGGCCGGGGAGCTTGTTTGCCGCCAGCCAGAGCGTATGATCCGCGATCAACAGCTTTAGCCAAAAAAACAGGGCATCCGCGGCAATGCCCGTGACGCCCGGCATGCCGAACCATCCCGCCGGGCACAGGGGCACGAACAGGCATACCGCCATGCCGAGGACAGCCAGGATCCAGGTTTGCCGTATCATGGCCGAGATGACCACGGCGCGCGCCTCGCCCGCTTCCAGGCCCGCCGCCACCCGGGCAAGCCCGGACGCCAGACTCTGCTGAACATCCCGGACGGCGAGCAGCAGGGCCAACGCCAGCAGCAGCGCGCCCAGCCTTCCCTGCCACCCCATAAGGCCAGCCAGGGGCGTGGCCACGTAGCTATCCAGAGAAAAAAGCTCCCCCGGCACGCCCCGCTGCCGCGCATACCAGGCAAAAAGCGCCAGGCAAAGGCCAAGCAGCGCAAGAACACGCGCGTTGCGCCGCGTTGCCTCGTTCCAGGTCCAGTTCTCTTCGAAGCCGAGCGTAAGACCCAGACAGCCCAGAACCGCAAGCCCCCCCCAACTGAAAGGGAAGATCGCGGGCAGGCTGCCGAGCGGAATCCCCAGAAAGGCGGCAAGCGCCGCGAACGAAGCCAGGGAAACGGCAAAACGGCTGCCTTGCGTATGGTTTTTCGGCGCGGACTGCGCTACCTTGTCCGCAGCCGCGGACAGGCCGGACTCCCCCCGCGGCGCGCGGTCGAGAAGCGCGCGCAGCTTGGCGCGTACGCAGGCCGCCGCCAGCAGCGCGCACAAGACGCAACAGGCAAGGCCGGAAAGGAACGCAAACCAGTTGAAGGACATAGACCTTGTTCTCCTGGATCATACTACCCTTTTACCATCTTCCGGCAAAGCGAAAATTCGTGCTCCTGCTTGCCTGCTTTGCGCTCGCCCTGCTCTGGCGGCCCGTGGATGTCCTCGTCATGCGCGAGGCTCCGCCGCCGCACGGGGACGCCTCCCAGCCTCCCGTCTTCGAGGGGATCGCCCAACTCGGCCAGGAAGTCTGGACGCAATACCTTCATTCCGTGCAGCTCACGCCGGTTCTGGACTGTTACCGCGTCGTGAACGGACGCATCTGGTCCTGGCGGGAGTATGTCCGCTCGCACAACGCCGGCCTGCCCTTCCAAAAACCGGCCTTCGGGCGTTTCGTCATGGACGGCCCCTGGATGATCGTCGAGGGCGGGCGGCAAGCCTGGGAGCGCCTCGCGCTGCGCGTCGGCAACGCCGAACTGGGCCGCAACGCCTTTGCGTACGGCCGGGGCATGCCCGTTGTATGGCGCCCGCTCTACCAGAGCCATCCCGGCAAACGCCTGCTGCTCGAAGTGGAAAGACGGCCGCTTCTGCGCGCAGCCGGCTTGCGCAGCCCCCGGTAAAAGCCCTGTCAAAGCTTGCCTATGACGCTAAACTCGTGCTAGCCTGCATATTCTGCATATTTGCCACAGGTGAACCACATGCGCACGGAAAAAGACCTCTCCGCATCCCTCCCGGAAAGCGAACAAGGCGCCATTGACTTTGACGCGCTCATGCGCAAATACGATACCGAAGCCCGCTTCCGCCTTCTCTCGGGCTGGCGGGCAAAGCTGATTACGATCCTGGCCGTCGCCCTCTCCTGCTTCCACCTCTACACCTCCGGTTTCGGCCTGCTCCCGATACAGATGCAGGGCGCGGTGCATCTCGCCTTCGTGCTCGTGCTGACGCTGCTGCTCTATCCCCGCTCGCAAAAGGCGGACAAAAAGGCCCCCACCCCCTGGTATGACTTTTTCCTGGCGGGCCTGGGCGCCGCCGCCGCATTCTATCTTGTGGTCGAACACATTCCCCTCACGGAACGCTCGGGCCTGCCCACAACAATGGACCTCTTCATGGGCTTTTTGCTCATTCTGATGCTGCTGGAAGCCACGCGCCGCATTTCCAACCCCGTGCTTTCCACCCTGGCCATCATCGCCCTGCTGTACTGCCATTTCGGGCGCTCTCTGCCGGACGCCATGTCGCACCGGGGCTTTTCCATTGACCGCATCATCAACCACATGTACCTCGGAACGGAGGGCATTTTCGGGGTCCCGCTGGAGGTTTCCTCCACCTTCGTGTTCATGTTCATCCTCTTCGGGGCGGTGCTGGAAAAGACCGGCATCGGCAAGTTCATCATTGACATTTCCCTGGCGCTTGCCGGCTGGTCCGTCGGCGGCCCCGCCAAAGTGGCGGTTGTAGCCTCGGGCCTCATGGGAACCATTTCCGGATCGTCCGTGGCCAATGTCTGCACCGTCGGAATGTTCACCATCCCCTTGATGAAAAGCGTGGGCTACAAGCCCGAAGCCTCCGGCGCCATTGAAGCCGCAGCGTCCACCGGCGGACAGATCATGCCCCCGGTCATGGGGGCCGGGGCCTTCATCATGGCGCAGATACTCGGCAGGCCATACCTTGAGGTGGCTATCGCGGCCATTGTTCCCGCGCTCCTGTACTATGTGGCCCTTGCCATCCAGGTGCATTTTGAAGCCAGAAAGGAAGGCCTGGTGGGCATTCCCAAAAACCGTCTGCCGAACCTGATGCGCCTGCTGAAGGAAAAAGGCTTTCTGCTCATCCCGCTCTTCGCCATCGTCTACTTCCTGATGGCCGGCTATACGCCGCTGAAGGCCGCCTTCTACGGCATCCTGACCTGTATCCCGCTTTCCTACCTGAACAAGGAAACACGGCTGACCCCCAAAAAGCTCATGGAAGCCTTTGAATCCGGCGGGCGGGCAGCGCTCAGCGTGGCCTGCGCCTGCGCCTGCGTGGGCATGATAGTCGGCACGGGCACCCTGACGGGGCTTGCCCTGCGCATCGCCGGGGGCATCATTGACCTCGCCGGCGGCCTGCTGCTGCCGACCCTGCTCCTGACCATGTTAGCCAGCATCCTGCTCGGCACGGGGCTGCCGACCACGGCGAACTTCATCGTGACCAGCACCATGGCCGCCCCCGCCCTGCTGCAACTGGGCGTTCCCCCGATGGCGGCCTACATGTTCGTGTTCTATTTCGGCATCGCGGCCGACCTGACCCCGCCCGTGGCGCTTGCCGCCTATGCCGGCGCAGGCATCGCCGGATCGGACCCGATGAAAACCGGCCTCATGTCCTTCAAGCTCGCGCTGGCGGGCTTGATCGTCCCGTTCATTTACGTGTACAATCCCATGTTGCTCTTCATTGACGCGGAAGCCCTGCCGATGATCCAGGCCATCATCACGGCCCTGATCGGCGTGTTTCTGCTGTCCATGGCCACCATAGGCTTTTACCGCACGCACATGAACTGGCTCCTGCGCCTTGTCGCCTTTGCCGGCGCGCTGTGCCTGCTGAATCCCGGAACCTTAACCGACCTTGCCGGCCTCGCGATCCTGGCCGGCATCCATGTCATCCAGGTTTTCCGAAGCCGGAAAACTCCACCCCCTTCAACCCCCATCACAGGAGAATTTGCAGCATGAAAAGGAAACAACTGTTCGTCATCGCCCTGACTCTTACAGCCCTTCTGGCTTCCGCCGGCATCGCCCTTGCGGCCAAAGCCTTTGTCTCCATCGCCACTGGCGGCACGGCCGGAACGTATTTCCCCATCGGCGGCGCAATCGCCCAGGCCGTCAGCAAGGCGGGCGCCCTGCAGGCCACGGCTGAAACCGGCAACGCCTCCGTCGCCAACATCAACCTGATCGCCAAAGGCGACATAGAAATCGCCTTTGTGCAAAACGACATCGCGTACTGGGCGTTCAAAGGGGAACAGATGTTCAAGCAGCCCCTGACCAACGTGCGCGCCGTGGCGGCCCTGTACCCCGAGCACATCCAGGTCATTCTGGCCAAAGACGCCGGCATCAAGAAGGTTGAGGACATGAAGGGCAAGCGCGTCGGCGTGGGCGCGCCCGGCTCCGGCACGGAAGGAGACGCCAAGGCCATTATGGGCCTCGCCGGCCTGCAATATGCCGATATGAAGGTGGACTTTCTTGATTTCGGGCAAACCACCACCCGCTTCAAAGACAACCAGATCGACGCCGGCTTCGTTGTCGCGGGCTACCCCACGGCTTCCGTCATGGACCTTGCCCTGACCAAGGACATCGCCCTGCTCAGCTTTGACGACGCCTTTCTGGCCAAGCTCTCCAAGGCGCACCCGTATTTCGTGGCAAGCCACATCCCCGGCAAGACATACAGAGGCGTAGACAACGACGTCAAAACTCCCGCGGTCATGGCCATACTCGTCACCCACGACAAGGTGGCCGACGACGTGATCTACAACTTCACCAAGGGCATGTTCGACAACATTGCCGATGTGCATATTTCCCACGCCAAGGCCAAGGAAATCACCCTCAAGACCGCCCTTGACGGCCTGACCGTGCCCCTGCACCCCGGCGCCGCCAAGTACTTCAAGGAAAAAGGCCTGTCCGTCAAATAACGCATTGCATGGTATTACCGAGGTCACAATTCATTGTGGCCTCGGTAACGGCGGGCGCGAGTCCGCCGCGTCGCATGATGACCCTGTCTCGTGAGAGGAAAGTATGCAACACTACGGATTAAGCGCAGCCCAGGTTCTGGAGGCGAAGTCGCGCTACGGCGATAATCGCCTGACGGAGCATGAACAGGAGAGTTTCTGGGACAAGTTCAAGGACAACCTGGGCGATCCCATGATCAAAATCCTGTGCGTCGCGCTTGGCATCAACATCCTTTTTGTCTTCCTCGGGCAGACCGAATGGTATGAATCCGCGGGCATAGCCGCCGCCGTGCTGCTGGCCACCGGCATATCCACCCTCTCCGAACACCGGAACGAAAACGCCTTTCAAAAATTGCAGGCAGAGGCTTCGCATATCGTGTGCAAAGCCTACCGCGACGGAGAGATAACGGAACTGCCTATTGACGATATTGTTGTCGGCGACTGCATCCTGTTGCAAACAGGCGACAAGATACCCGCCGATGGAGTCATCATTGAAGGCAGCCTCGCGGTGGATCAGTCCGTGCTCAACGGCGAATCCAAAGAAGCGGCCAAACGCGCGGCCCCTGACCCGGAACTGCGCCTGGAGACCGTGGATTTTTTGAACGAACATGCGGTGTATCGCGGAGCAGTGGTCTGTTCCGGCAATGCTGTCCTGCGGGTGAGCATGGTGGGCGACGCCTCGGTATACGGCAGCATCGCCGGAGAATTGCAGCAGGAGGTGGACCGGGACACCCCCTTGAAGGTGAAACTGGGGCATCTTGCGGAAGGCATCAGCAAGTTCGGCTACGTGGGCGGCGCCCTGATTGCCGTGGCCCTGCTCTTCCAGCGTATTGTCATCCAGAACGGCTTTGCGGCCGACCGCATCCTCGCCTATTGCTCGCAGTGGATGGTTCTGGTCAATGATATCGTTCAGGCGGTCATGCTGGCGGTCATCATCATTGTCATGGCGGTTCCCGAGGGCTTGCCGCTCATGATTGCCATAGTCTCGGCCCTGAACATGGGCAAAATGCTCAAGGACAATGTACTGGTGCGCAAGGTCGCCGGCATTGAGACAGCCGGCAGCCTGAACATTTTGTTCAGCGACAAGACAGGCACCATCACGAAAGGCATATTGGAAGCCGTCACTTTTGTGGACGGCGCCGGGAACGAGCACGCCTCGCCCGCCTCGTTGGGCGAAGAACTGGCGCGGCTGCTTTCTTTAAGCATACATTACAACACCAGCGCCGTACTCGCCGGTTCGGGCGAACAGGGCAAAGCCATCGGCGGCAATGCCACGGAGAGGGCGCTGCTGCGCTTTATGCCCGACATGCATGCCGGAAAGCAGATCCGCACGGTGGACAGTATCCTGTTCAACAGTGCGAATAAGTATTCCTGCGCGCAGCTTGCGGGGGATTATGACTGCGTCGTGATCAAGGGCGCTCCGGAAAAAATTCTGCCCCGTTGCCGTTATGCGTATGACGCCAGTGGACAGACAGTGGAATTGGCCGACAGCCGGGCCATAAGCGACAAGCTTGACGCCCTGGCGTCCAGGGCTATCCGCGTGCTGGCCTTTGCCGTCAGCCGTGGACGCCTTGCTGAGGGCAAACTGCCCGAAGACGAATGGATCCTGGTGGGCATCATGGGCATCCGGGATGAAATCAGGCCGGATGCCGTCGCTGCCATCAAGGGAGTGCAAGAGGCCGGGGTGCAGGTGGTCATGATCACCGGCGACAGAAAGGACACCGCTGTGGCCATTGCCAGGGAAGCCGGGCTTATCACGGATGATGGGCACCTGGTGCTTACCTCGGAGGAGTTGGCGGCGCTTTCCGACGCGGACCTGCAAGAGCGACTTGCCGCCATCCGCGTGATTGCGCGCGCCCTGCCCAGCGACAAGAGCAGGCTGGTCCGGGCGGCGCAGGAGTTGAACCTGGTTGCGGGCATGACCGGGGACGGGGTGAATGACGCCCCGGCGCTCAAGGCGGCGGATGTGGGTTTTGCCATGGGCAGCGGCACGGAAGTGTCCAAGGAGGCCAGTGAAGTCATCATCCTGGATGATAACTTCAGTTCCATTGACAAGGCGATTCTCTACGGCAGAACCATCTTCAACAACATCAGAAAATTCATCGTCTTCCAGCTCACCATCAATGTTTCCGCCGTGCTGATCTGCTTTGTCTGCCCCCTGCTGGGCATGGACACCCCGCTCTCCATCATTCAGATACTCTGGATCAATCTGGTGATGGATACTCTTGCCGCCCTCGCTTTTGGCGGCGAACCCGCTTTGCGGCGTTTCATGCGGGAAAAACCCAAAAAACGCGACGAACATATTGTCAGCGCGCCTATGTGGACATCCATAGGCGCGGGCAGCCTCTATACGTTCGCGGTAAGCCTGTGGTTTCTCCATTCGCAGGCTGTCCGCGATTTCTTCCGCGAGGACAAATTCCTGCTGACCGGCTACTTCACCTTTTTCGTCTTTACCGCGGTTTTTAACGCCTTTAACGCCCGCACGGACAAAAAGAACCTTCTGGCCAGCATCATGGATAACAAGGGATTTCTCTCCGTCATGGCGATAGTCGTCGTCACGCAGATCGTTCTGACCCAACTGGGAGGGAGCGTCCTGCGCTGCTACGGTCTCTCCGTTGGAGAATGGATCCTGGTTCTGGCGTTGGCCGTGTTGATCATTCCCGTGGATCTGGGCAGGAAATTTTTACTCAGGCAGTAACGCCCACGCGTTCCAGAAAAATGTCCGCACCAATGTAAAATTTTTTGTCAATACACTCGCACGGCGTTGCCGTACCTCGGAGTCCGTTTCCTCATTTCACGTTACGCAAATCGGGGTTACGTCAACTCCTATGAAAGGTTCTCGCTTCCCTCGAAATTATCTGCTATTTTGGCTCCAGGGAAACCACAACATAAGGAGCCTGAAATGAGAAAACTGCTGAAGCCTCTGCTTGCCTTCTGCCTAACCCTGGTCCTGGCTCTGGGTGCGGCTTCGTCTGCGTCCGCTGGGCAGATCATCGTGAATTCGGTGTCTGCCTTCTCACCGAACCATCCGACCACCGTCGTGCTCGTGGAAATGATCAAAAATATTCAAGAGCGGGTGAACAAAGATTTCCCCGACCAACTCAGGATCAACCACCGCGGCGGCACTGAAGTCGTCGCCCAGAATCAGCAGGTTGAAGCCGTGCGCTCCGGCATGATTGACATGGTCGCCACAGCCGCGAGCTACTACGTTTCCGCCTTGCCGGAAATGGATACCTTGGCCCTTTCTGAAATGGTTCCCGCCGAGGAGCGCCAAACTCCGCTGTTCGCCTACCTGGATGAAGTCCATCGCAAAAAATTGGACATCGCCTACATTGGCCGCCTTGGCCCCGGCATGACCTTCTATCTGTCCTGCACTAAGCCCTTTGAAAAGCTGGACGACCTGAAGGGCCGGCGCATCCGCACCGCGGCCACAACTATTCCGCTCCTGAGGCTGCTTGGCGCCGAGCCCGTTTCCATACCCGGCCCCGAGACCTTCACCGCCCTTGAGCGCGGCGTGGCGGAAGGCACGATCACCGTGCTCGGCGATCTGGCCGACTTCGGCCTGATTCCCCTGATCAAATTCACGCTGAAGCACTCCTTCTACCGCCCGACCAACATAGTCCTGATGAACGGGGCCAAGTGGGATTCCCTGCCCGCGGGCATCAGGAACCTCATCAGCGAGGAAATGAGCAAGGGTGAAAAAGTGATCATCGAGCGCTCCCTGGCGCTGGAAAAGAACATACTGGATCAGTTGGCTGCCGGCGGCAAGTTTGTGGAGCTGTCCCCGGCCGAACTCGCGAAGTTCAACGACATGGCCAATAAGGCGCTTCTGGATACCATTCTGGCGAAATCGCCCGTGGAATCGCAGAAGATCTTCGACCTGTCGCGCAAGCCGAAATAGCCTGAAAGAACCCAAGGGCGTTCCGCGTAAAAGCCCTCTTTTACGCGGAACGCCGCCCTGGCTCAAGGAGAGGGTATGGCCAAATTCTGGGACAGGCTGAACACGTTTCTGGCGTATATGAGCGCGCTCATTCTGGTGTTCGTCACGCTCACCATCTCCTATACCATTTTCTGCCGTCTGGTGGGACTGCGGGCGCCCATCTGGGTCAACCAGTTCAGCGAATACGGCCTGCTGTTCATAACCTTTCTCGGCACGGCGTGGCTTCTGTCGCTTGAACGCCATACCTCGGTGACCGTGGTGATGGACCATCTGCCGCCCCGGGCCCGGGCCGTTGCGAAACAAATCCACATGATTGCGGGCGCCGTTGTCTGCGCGATCCTGTGCTGGTTCACGTTCAGCTCCGCATGGGATCACCATGTGCGCGGCATTCTGGACGTGAACACGGTTGACATCCCCAAGGCCTGGATCCTGGCGGTCATTCCGTTCGGCTTCCTCCTGCTGACGCTCCAGTTTCTGATTTTACTGCGCAAATACCGGATTGCCTGGCTGGATATGAAGCGGCCGGACGGCCCGCCGCCCAATTCGCTGGCGGAGGCCATGCTCGCGCACAGCCGCGGCAAGGGGGAGGTCTGATATGGAATGGTGGCTGACTCTCACCCTGTTCCTGGGCGGCCTGATCCTGATCCTGGCAACGGGTTTTCCCGTGGCTTTTTCCTTTCTGCTCATCAACTGCATCGGACTCTACGCGCTCATGGGCACGGCGGGCTTGAGCAACGTGGCGGGCGGCATTTTCAGTTCGATCTGCACCTTCACCATTGTGCCCGTGCCGCTCTTCATCCTGATGGGAGAATTGATGTTCCACTCCGGAGTGGCGGATCACGCCATCCGGGTGATTGACATGTGGCTGGGCCGCCTGCCCGGCCGCCTGAGCCTGGTTTCTTCCGTTTGCGGCATCGTGTTCGCGGCCACCAGCGGCTCGACCATGGCCAACACAGCCATGCTGGGCAGCATCATGGTGCCGGAAATGCGCAAACGCGGTTATTCCGTGGCCATGTCCTGCGGCCCCATCCTGGGAGTGGGCGGCCTGGCCATGCTGATTCCGCCCTCGGCCCTGGCGGTGATCCTGGCAGCCATCGGCTCGCTGTCGGTCGCCAAGCTCCTGATTGCGGGCGTGCTGCCCGGCCTGATCATGGGTCTCATCATTTGCGCCTATATCATCCTGCGCGCGGTCATTCAGCCATCCAGCGCGCCACGGGCAGAGGTCGAACGCATCCCCATGAGCCAGAAGCTCAGCGCCACGGCGCGGCACCTTCTGCCCATCGCCTTCATCATCTTCATGGTGATCGGCCTTATCCTGCTCGGGCTGGCCACGGCCTCCGAAGCAGCCGCCACCGGAGCTCTGGCCGCCTTTATCGTGGCCGCGCTCGACGGCAAGATGAACCTGAACATCCTCAAGAAAACGTTGATCGGCACCATGCACGTGACGGTCATGGTCTTCATGATCATCGCGGCGGCCAAGGCCTTCAGCAGCATTCTCGCCTTCACCGGGGCCACCAACGGCCTGTTCGCCCTTGTGCAAAGGCTGGACGTGCATCCGCTCGTGGTCGTCATCGCCATGCAGTTGATCATCGTCTTTATGGGCACGTTCATGGAAAGCATGTCGATCATGATGATCTGCGTTCCCGTGTTTCTGCCCATTGTGACCAAGCTGGGCTTCGACCCGATCTGGTTCGCCATGCTCATACTGCTGAACATTGAGCTCGGGCAGATCACGCCGCCCTTCGGCATGCTGCTTTTCGTCATGAAAGGAGTAGTGCCGCCGGATATTTCGCTGCACGAAATCATACTGGCCGCTATCCCGTATGTGCTCATCACGCTTCTGGTCATGGCGCTGGTCATTATCTTCCCGGCTCTGGCCCTCTACTTGCCGAGCCTCTTGCCGGGCATCTACTGACGACGCCCACTGTGTGTATTTATGAACAATCATTAGTAAGGAGCCTGAAATGAAACCACTACTGAAACCCCTGCTTGTTTCCTGTCTGGCCGCCGCCCTGATCCTGGGCGTGGCCTTGTCCGCGTCCGCAGCGCAGATCACCGTGAACTCGGTGGTCGCCCATCCGCCGAACCACCCCTCCACCCTCATATACGTGGAAATGCTCAAAACAATCCAGGCGCGGGCGGACAAAGACTTCCCCGGCCAGCTCAGAATCAACCACCGCGGCAGCACGGAAGTCATTCCCCAGCTTGAACAGGCTAACGCCCTGCGCACCGGCATGATTGACATGAACCTCACGGCCGGACCCTATTTGCTTTCGATCCTGCCGGAAATGGATATCACGTCCCTTTCCGAACTTATGCCCTGGGATGAACGTAAATCTGGTCTGGTCGCGTACCTGGATGAGGTCTTCCGCAAGAAACTGAATTCCACCTATCTGGGGCGCCTTGGCGGCGGCTTTCCGTTCTATCTGCACTCCACCAAGCCCTTTGCGAACCTGGCCGATCTGAAGGGGCAGCGCCTCCGCGTTTCGCCCACGAATATCCCGCTCATGAAGATGCTTGATATCGAGCCGGTGAACATACCAGGCCCCGAGACCTTCACGGCCGTAGAACGCGGCGTGGTGGACGGCTTTGTCCTTCCGCCCTCCATTCTGCCCGATCTGGGTCTGATTCCTTTGGCCAAATACACGCTTCTTCCTCCATTCTACAGCCCGACCGACCCGATTCTGATGCATGCGGCAAAGTGGGATTCACTGCCTGACGGCATCAAGAAAATCTTCATTGAAGAAATCGGTAAGGCCGAAGTGGTGAAAATGGAGAAGGCCGCGACGGAACAAAAGGAAACAATGGACAAGGTGCGCGCCGCCGGCGGCAAATTTGTCGAACTGCCCCCGGCCGAAGCCGCGAAGTTCATCGAGATGGCCAACAAGGCGCTTCTGGATACTGCGATGTCGAAAGCGCCCGTGGAATCGCAGAAAATTTTCGATCTGTCGCGCAAGCCTAAATAGCTTGTCAATTACCCCAAAGCGCCGGATGTTGCCGCATCCGGCGCTTTTCCCCTATGCCCCGCACAGCCAACGCAAAGGATTTCAGCCATGCAGCAAACGAACTCCATCGCCAATCCCGCACCTTTGGGCCTTATGGGTTTCGGCATGACGACGGTATTGCTGAACCTCCACAATGCCGGACTTTTTCCCGTGGTTTCCATGATCATGGGCATGGGAATCTTTTTCGGCGGCCTGGCCCAACTCATCGCGGGCATCATGGAATTCAGGAACGGCAATACGTTCGGCGCTACCGCCTTCACCGCTTACGGCTGTTTCTGGCTCACGCTGGTGGCCACCTGGGTGCTGCCGCCCATGGGTTTGGCCGAACCGACTTCACACGGCTTTATGGGCTGGTATCTTTTTCTGTGGGGGCTGTTCACCTTCGGGATGTATATCGGCACCCGGCGCAAGGGTGCGAAAATGCTTCGGGTGGTATTCGGCACCCTGACCGCGCTCTTTTTCCTGCTGGCCCTGCGCGACTGGACGGGAAGTTCCTTTATCGGCGTCATCGCGGGGATTGAAGGCATCATCTGTGGCCTGAGCGCCATGTATCTTTCAATCGCCGAAGTGTTGCACGCGCACACCGGCAAACCCGTGCTGCCGTATTAGCCTGCACAGGCGGCGCAATGCGCATCCTTGTTTTCACTTCCTCGAACTCGTTCAGCGGCGGCGTGCGCCAGGCGGCATACCAAGCGAAAGCCCTGCGCGAACGCGGACACGACGCGTATTTTTGTCTGCCGGCCGACTCGGGACTCTGGAAAAACGGCGGCGCACCCTACTGGTCGGCCCTGCCAAAAGACAAACGCCATTGGAAACGCCACCTCGAATCCCTGTTTGCGGCAAGCAAGCCTACAATCATTCACGCCTTCCACCGGGCCGTAAATTTCTGCGCCTGGCACGGCCTGTTCTGGAAAACGCGCGGGGTATACTGCGTTTCTCACCGAGGCGTAATTTTCCGCCCGAAAAATGTCTTCGTCTACTGGGCCGGCGCCATTGCCGCAGTCATCGCCAATTCCGCGGCCTGCGCGCACAGCTTCGGCTTCACCTGTCCAAAGCGCAAGCTCTATGTCGTGCCCAACGGTCTGCCTGCCGATCGCCTGTTGCCCACGCGTTCCCCTGCAGAAACATTAGCGGAACTCGATCTTTCACCCGCCCCCGCGAACAGCTCGAATCGTTTCATCTGGGGCTATGCAGGCAATAACAATCCCATCAAAGGTGGAGAAAGCGCCCTGCGCGCCTTCGCAGCCGCCGCCCGCCCCGAGGACTATCTCGTGGCTCTGGGTTTAACCGAAGTCTGGCTGCCTCTGTGCCACGAACTCGGCATCGCAGGCCAGGTTCGGCTTCTTGGGTATCGCCCAAATGTTGCCAATTACCTTCAGGTGATGAATGGTTTTATCTCTTCGACCAGCATGGACTCCATGCCCAACTCCGTCATGGAGGCAATGAGCTTCGGCCTGCCCATCGCCGCCACCAGCGTAGGCGGTGTGCCAGAAATGCTCTCTGCCGAGGCCCTCGTCCCTCTCACTGAACCGACCTCCTTGCCCGCCCTGGCCACCCTCATGCGCCGCATAACCGACGACGACTCCTTCCGTACCCACCTTGCCGACGCCAATCGGCATACAGCGCATACCTACACCATGGATGCTCGCTGCCAGGCGCTTGAGCAAATCTATGCTGCTGTCGTCAAGGCGCGCGGCACACCGCGCCGCTAAAGTAGTCGACCCTGCAAAACAATATAATATATTGAAATATATTGACAATATCGTGAAAATTCCGTAACGTTTTGAACAGGAAATGCAGCATTATCTGTAAACACCTGGTCGAAACGGAGCAGATTTTTCATGAAGCCAAAGACATCTCCACGCGAGAAACAACGTCATCTTTTGTACCAGGACCTTCTGGAGCAATTGAACCCCAAGCATTCTTTGCTGGCTCTGGCGCAAAAACTCCCCTGGACGATGTTCGAGAAAGAATTCGCGCAGTTTTATGCAGCGGTCGGCAGGCCTGCCAAACCGATACGTCTGATGGTCGGGCTGCTTTTGCTCAAGCAGCTTGAAAACCTGAGTGATGAACGTGTCGTTGAAGCATGGATACAAAATCCTTACTACCAAGCCTTTTGTGGGATGGAACGCTTTCAATGGGGTTTGCCTTGTGACCCTTCAGATCTGGTACATTTTCGCAAGCGCATAGGCGAGGAGGGAGTGGAGAAGATTTTTCAGGCATCTATCGCGCTTCACGGGAAAAGAAGCCTTGAACGTGCGGTGGTCATTGACACTACCGTACAGGAAAAGAACATCACCTTTCCCACCGACACCAAACTGCGTGTGAAAGTGATGAGCCGGTGCTGGAAACTGGCCGCTGAGGAAGGGCTTTCGTTGCGCCGCAGTTACTGTCGGGAGTTGAAAAAGACTTTACGCATCATACGTTTCAGTAAAAGACTGCGTGACAAAAAGCAGGTGGCAACGGCTAGACGGCGGGTCAAAACAATGGCCAATGCCTTGCTGCGTGATGTGGTGCGTAAACTTCCCGCGAGCAGCTTGACCGCTCGACATGAAGAGCTTGAGAACTATCGTCGGGCCGTCAACCAGGAACGCCATGGTACGAACAAGATTTACAGCCTTCACGAACCCGATGTGCTCTGTATCAGCAAGGGCAAAGAACACAAGAAATACGAGTTTGGCGCCAAGGCAGCCATTGCCATGACCAAGACCCATTGCATCATAGTCGGCGCAAAAAACTTCGCCAGCAATGTGTATGATGGGGATACGCTGCAAGAGATTCTGCCCCAGATAAAGGCTATGCGCGGCAAGGTTGCGGAAACATCTTTTTGTGACC